>Ga0181573_10000067_pt1 | contig 97263 bp, 71 predicted proteins | sample 101ome_25_FD_148643 | JGI IMG/M metagenome (GOLD analysis project Ga0181573, IMG submission 148643) | Coastal salt marsh microbial communities from the Groves Creek Marsh, Skidaway Island, Georgia - 101409BT metaG (spades assembly) | ecosystem: Environmental > Aquatic > Marine > Intertidal zone...
AATCAATCCCCACTCACGCACATGCCGCCGTGTGTCGTCTGCGACTCCGCGACCGCGCCGTACAAGTGTCCAAAGTGTCGATCTTCGTATTGTTCCGTGAATTGCTTTAAAAAACACAAAGGTTCGTCCGTTCGTTCGTTCGCGTTGAATCGATTGAAATCTCAATGCATTTTCACTGACGACGACCCGTCGCTCGCTCGCTCGCTCGCTCGTAGAGACACCGTGTGAAACCAGTGCGACGCACGAAGGATCAAAGGTTTCAGACGCCGGCGACGCCAACGCGAAGACAGAAGGACCACGCCCGACGCGCGCGTTTGAAGAAGACTCCGAAGACGAACTCGGCGCTCGATTGCGTAGAGGAGACTTTGAAAGAGTTGCCGGGGATTCGCGCGTGCGCGAGCAGTTGAAGAGCGATAGGTTGAGGAAGATTATCGACGAGATTGATTCGGCAAAGGACGGTGGGAAGGCGCTGGAACGGGCAAAGGAGGATCCTGAGTTTAGGGCGTTCGTGGAGGAAACGTTGACGCTCTTGGACAGGGACTGAGCAAACGGAGAGCAGAGAGAACTGACGGGCCGTCCGTCGTCGTTTGTCGCCATGGGGTTCATAGATAAGATGAAAGAGATGAAAACCAAGGCGGTGGAGATGAAGGAACGCGCGAAGGCGTCGCTGAACTCGCCGAACGGGAGAGAGGAACGTCGGTATGCGCAGACATATCAGACGCAAGTCGGTTGGCAGCCGCGCGCGTCGGCGAATGCAATCGACCACGACGCGGGGTTTCCTAGAGGGAGCGAAGCCGTGTCAGTGGCGAATGAGGCGAGTTTTTCGTCGAGCGGCGTTGCGGAGAATAATCCCGTGGTTTCGCTGAATGCGGCGTTCGAGAGGGTCGAGTTGAACGTCGCGGAGTCGAAGACATCGGCGACGACACCTTTGGCGGTGATCGAACGCGGTGATTCGATGCAGTCGCGCGAGCAGACTAGCGATGCGGGTGGTGTCGAATCTTCCGATCGGGGTTCGCTCATCGATGGCATGGAGCGGGGATATTTCGAGGAACCTTCGACGAGCGATCAGACGTTTGATCCAGTGTTGGTTTCCTTGCGTAAACTTAGAGAGAGTTTCACGGTGGAAGACTTGAGCAAGGAGGAGGAAAGACTTTCAGAACTAGTCGAGCGCGTGTCTTCCGCGTTGAACAAGGAGATTCTAGCGCACGCGGACGATTTCGAGGAAGGTATGAAGAATATGACGGAAGTTTACGACAAGTTGGAGTCGTCGAGCGTGGTGCTCAGCAACGCGCAGCGGTTGCTCAAGCGAATCGGCGGGGACGTCTCGAGCGCGCTGCACGTCCAGGAGTCGTACACGACCAAGGATTCAATCGTAGGCGCGCTGCGCATTCTCGAGGAGATTAAGTTTTGTCAGACGTGCGAGACGAAGATTCGTTCACACTTGGATGTTTCGGAGTACGCCGAGGCGATGGCTTTGTACTCCAAGGCTTGGGAGATGTTGGAGAACATGCACGTGATCACGTGCGTCTCGACGCTGCGTGAGGACTTCGTCGCTTTGCGATGGGAACTCGTCACGTGTGTCGATAACGCGTTGGTGGACTTGTGCGGGACGTTCGACGAGGCGAAATTTTCGAAATTGTACACGACGTACCCGAAGCTCGGCCCAGAGGTGAAGCACTTGGGAGACAAAATACAGGATGCCTTCCTCAAAGCTGTGGAGATGCAAACCGAGGGGATGCTTCGCTTGCACGCCATGCTATCTCGTAACCAGGATGAGTCGGTGACGAAGCGAAAGAGTCGCATGGGGTATAAAGAGCTCTGCTCGCAGCTGTCGTCCGTGCAATTCGTTCCTTGTTTGCGCAAGACGCTCGAATCTTTGTACGAAATATTTTTATCCTCGCACAAGATGACAGCATGGTGCAAGGCGGCGATGGAAAATGAACTCAACCAAGCGGACAATAGCGCCATCAATACCTGTAGCTCGCTGATTGCCGCCTTGGAAATCAATCGCAAACCCATCGTCGAGATGGCGAGCGTGCGGCTCGCGGCGCTCTTGCAGGCGTCCTCCGCGCCCAGTAACGCAGCTTTCAGAGAAGTGTTCGATCTCTGCCGCGTCTTCATCACGTGCGCCGAGGCGTTTTGTGGAGAGGAAGCGCCGGTTTTGCGAACGCAACTCGAGCGAATAGGTGATAGATACTTTGAATCGTTGCATAGCGCTAGGCTTGATGCAACGAGAACCATGCTAGAGAACGAGCGATGGGTTCCAGTGTCTGTGGACGCGGTGAAGCGAGTGCGAGACGACTTGAGGAACGCGATGCAGCGAGGCAGAGCCGCGAATGGGATCGGGAAATCCTTGGGAGAGTCAGCGATTTCTGCGTTCACTATGGAACAAATCTTGAACGCAAAGTCCTTTGACAAGTTTGTCGACGAACCCAATCCCTTTGCGGAGACTGACTCAGAGGAGTCCAATAGAGAACCCATGTCTCCGCAAAATGGCCCCAATTTGGAAACTTCGGGGACAAACGAGGACACGAAAGAGACGAAAGTGAATCCTTTTGAAGCCGAGGGTGAGACGGGATCGGTGGGAGACAGGACTGGTCTCGATCGACACGGAGTTAAGATAACTGCCTCATCTCTGTACATTCTTCAGGGCATCGTCGAGTACACGGCGCTCATGCAAGTGATGCGCCCGAGCGTCCCAATCATCTTCAACGGGATCTGTCAATTGTTTGAGCTGGCGCTCGTGAAGACTTTCACCGCTTTCGGTAGAACCGAGGCGTTGCTTCCAGACTCGCGGGACATGACTCCTCGGTTGCGTGGAACGCTGTCGCGATTGGGCAACTCTGGCGGCGTCATGGCCATCAGACTGCGCGCGAACGGAGAAACCAAGTCGGACGTGCTCTCTAGTGCAAACATGTATGGTTTGAAAGAGCGGGGCATCGCGTTGGAGTCGCTCTCTCGCGTCGCGGATGAGTTTAATCGCATCAAGACGAGGGTCAAGCGCTCACTTCCACTCAAAGACGCCGCCTTGGCTGACAGGTTTTACTCTCACACCGTTGCCGCCGTGGATGATTTGCGGGAACACGTGTACAAGAGCGTCGCGTCGCAATTACTCAAGATTTCGTTTTGCGCCGAGGCAATCGGAGACGGCGATCCAAACTTTGCCCTGGTAAACTCTACGTTTGCGGGCAAGTACAACATTCGAGAGTCCCCATCGAGGCACAACAAATGGGTCGACGACGTCCAAGCCGAGCTCTTACAGTTCACCACCAAGCTCACCTGCGCGGACATCACCTTGGAGGCTCTCAAAGTCCTCTGGCAACACGCCGCGAGCGTCATTCAGGATGTCATCGTCGACGGTTTCAGTAAGGTTAAAAAGTGCACCGATCAAGGCAGAGCTCTCATGAAGCTCGACGTCGACGTCTTGCGCAAAGAATTCGCCAAACTCGCCCCCGAGGGCGCCCTCACCGAATGGCGCTACCTTCAAACCTACATTGACGCATTTTACGTCCCCGAAAACGAGGCTGAAAAGTGGATGATGATCCATCCCGAGTTTACAAAGCAACAAAAACTCGCCCTCGTCGCCCAGTCGGCTTTCGCCCATCGCTGGGCGACCAAGTTTAGAAACGACCTCATCCGAGCCATAGAGACGGATCAACTCTTCGCGTGACGCGCGCGATGCACGCCGACCAACGGAAATGATCAAACGAATCATTTCCGCGCGTCATCGTCGCGTGCGCGCGCGCATTCGCGTAGCACACTTGTCATACATTTCAACGCGCGGGTCTCCGTGCAGAGCAAAGAGTTGGTTAAAAATCGAGGATTTTTTGACGTTCCCTGGACGAATCGAATCGATTCTCACCGATCATCAGAATTCCAGGCGTCGTTCGTCGTCGTCACTCTCCGTCGCCCGAAGAACGCGCGCGAGGATAAAGTAACGAACGACGACACCGCGATACGCACGTTGATAACGCGCGACGCGCGACTCGACGAAACGAAACGAACAAAGAATTCCAATCAATCAATCAATCAATCAATTGATGACTCAGCAAGACAAACGAGGCTTTTTCTCGCGTCTGTTTCACCGAAAGAAGACGCCGCACGCGGAACCGGCGATGCCGGGATACCTCGAATACATGGCGCACTCGCACACGGAGGACAGTAAGAAGGATCTGAATGAGTTTATCCGACGAAGATCGATGGATGAGCGACGAAGCATGGACTCTACGCCGCGACAGAGCGAAAACGACGAGACGTAGCGACGTACGAGTCAGCGCAGAGCGAATAATGAAATGTTTTTTTAAAGTACCGAATGTGACATGATCGCGAATCGTCGAAATGGGCATGTGAGGGGAAGCAATTGTAGATTGTTGTTGTAATGTTTATACCGAAACGCGGTGATGTGATGTGTGTGTTATGTGATGCGACAAAGAGGTTTTTCGGGTGCGACGCAGGGTGCCTAGGACGTTGTTTACGCACGCGTAAAAGTTGAATTAAAAGAATGTTTTAAGCCTCGAGTTTGGCTTGTTCGTCGGAAAGCTCCGCTTTGAGGTCGAGGAGAATCTTTACCGCCGCTTTGACGTCGTCATCCGCGTTGGTGCCGCCGTTATCCTTAAGTTCACGCACCGCGTTGGCTTGCGTCTCCACAAGCGCCGCAAGCTCTTCGATTCTCGCGCGAATCGCATCCATATCCACAGGTTCGGGCTCCGGCTCCGGAACGTACTCGACCCAGTTTCCGTTATCATCGACGACGATGACTTGCCCATCCGTACCGTCGGCGTTGAGACGAACAACCTTATCAAAGCGCACCGCCTGCCCCGTCTTATCGCCGTCAGCATTCGTCATCGTCCACACCGTCGCGTTTTCGATTCTAAACTTCTTCCCAGTCGAGCTCATTCTCACCCCACTGTAATTTGTAATCAAGCCCTCGCTCGCCGCCTTATCCAAGAGCGCCCGACGCTCCTCTTGCGTCGCCGAGTCCTCCTCATCCGCGCTCCTCGTGCTCTTCATACCCACAAACTCTTCCCATTCGAGTTCCCACAACGCCAACGCAGCCTTGTTCCCATAATTGAACGTATCCTCTGCGTCGTGACTCGCGCAACAAAACGGCGCGTTGAACAACGCCTTGGCCGCGTCGTGCACCATGACGTCACCGGTGAGCAACTTTTCCCCGGTGCGCTTTTTAAAAGACCCTCCGAGAGTCAACGCGTGAAACACCATGTCCGTGCTCTCGTACGCCGCCGCGTTCCCGCTCGGCGCCGAAGAACCCTCCGAACGCGTCGCATCATTTTTATCGTCTCCATCCTCGCCCTCGTCGTCGTCACCGTTCGCCGCGCGCTTCGCCGCGAGGTCCGCCATCTGCTGCTTATTTTTTTGCGCGCGTTCCGCCTTGCGCGCCTTGGCCTTGGCGCTCTTCGCCTTTGCGCGCGCGCGAACGTCCCGCGTCGTCGCGCGCGACGTCGTCATCATCGTCACCGTCGTCGGTGTCATCGCCACGCGCGTCATCGGGATTACACTCGTCGTCGCGCGCGCGCGCGTGCGTGTGGGGGAGCGTGAGACGTCACCACGCGCGTGCAATCGCGAGAAAGAGTTCATTTCACCATTCCGTCGACGGCACACCCTGCGCAACGCGCGAACGACGGTACGCGCGCGCGGAAACGAACGATGATAAATTACATCATCGCGTCGCGCGCTCGCGCGGGTCGTCTGCCCGCGGGACGTCCGCGTGAGACGACCGCGACGGTTCGACGATGCGCGGTTCGAAGGCGAAGGCGAATCGAAGCGACCGCGATGTCGATGGATTGGTCGGACGCCGCGCGCGTTCTCGGGTGCGCGTGAACGGGCGTCGCGCTCGATCGCTCGGAGGTAGGTTCCCGTGCCGAAGCCGCTGGTTGCGCTCGACGGACCGGCGAGGGCGATGTTGTTCGGGGCGTTGGCGAGAAATGTTGGATTGTTGCCGCACGAGGCGTCGGGGGGTTGTTGGATATTCAGAACGCTCTCGCGAGCGTAGCCATGCCGATGATGTTGTTCGGGGCGGACTTGAGAGAGGTGAGTCGAAGGACCGGGTCTCGCCGTCGCTCGAGCGCTGTGACAGAGAGGGCAGGGAGAGGGAGAGAGAGAGAGAGAGAGAAATATCCTGCGAGACCAAAAGATCTTCTGTGTACTGTGGGTGTTTTAAGGGTATGTATGTAGACGCGTCGTAGCGTCCGACCGAACGAATCGGCTTTCACCTGAACACCGCGCGCGCGGACGACAGAGGGCGACGCCCGCTCCGTGTGCGCGCGCGGACGAACGATATGCGTTCGTTGCGAGCGAGGAAGGCGGAATCGGCCCAGAAGGATGCGCGACGTGGACGGCGCAAAGGTGACGAGGGAGACGCGGATACGGGTTCAAACGCACAGGAACAAATTGCGCAAACGAAACGGACAAGGAACCGAGTCGAAACGAGGTCCCTCGCGGCTGCGAGCGCAGTGAAGAAGGATGTCGACGCGAAAGAACGATCGTCGCGAAGCTCGTTCGTATCGGTCGCGGAAGCGATGACGCGGCGGCCGGAGGAAGTTAAAAAACGGGTGGTTGCCACGACGTCTTCGCCGGAGGGGTCAGAGATATCCGTCGAGCACTGGAACGAGCTCGAAGATCTCAATCCGCGGTCTTTCAACGGGATATTGTCGAGTCCAGATCGGTTAGTGGAGATGTGCGCGCCGCACCAGTTATCGCTGCCGAAGGCGTCCCCACCGACGTCGAGCCACGCTTTGCCCTTTCCAGCGCGCGACCACGTCGCCGTCGTGGCGATGTTGGCTTACGATGTGTACGTCGACCCGACGTCGCTCACAATCGGTTCAGCACCGCATGTCGATCGTGAAGAAGATGTTCCATCAACATCGATGGCTCGTGATCGTGGAAACGATCCCCCATCCACGGCGCTATTGCCAACGACGACGAACACGACAACGACGACGACGACGAAGCCGCTTGGAGACGTCCGCGCCGCCCGTCGCGAGTTTGAACGCCTCCGAAGCGTCAAGCGTAGACAGAGACAAACCCCGAATCAGCGGGAACGCGAGAGAATCCGCTCTCGAGAGCGTCGCGCGCGCATGACGGATGAACAAAAACGCACCGCCGCGGATGCCAAATCGCGCAAGCGCGTCGCTCGCAAAGCTTCAAAGATTATCGAGGACTGAGAACGTCTTCGCTGATCAACACGTAACATCATCAGTATACATTACTTCGAGTAGCATTGTATCACCATGCACGCTCAACATCGCATGATCCATTGGACATGGTTAGGGGAGTTGACGCTCCGCCGCGCCCTCACTCCTCAACCACGCGCCCTCGCCGACCACCGACATCTGCCGACCGACGATGACGAAATTCGACCCGGTGGCCAAGGGCGAACGATCCCGCGGTCGCGTCAATCCATCCGCGAGCGAACGCAGGCGCAATATGGAACACTTCCGGCTCACGGGTGAGCACCCCGAAGTGAAAGCGTTGGAAGACGAAGCCCGTCGAGCTGCCATGGTTTCAGCGAGAAATCCAACCGCGTCGACGTCGTCCGCGAACCGCGCCAAGTGTTTCTTCGACCTCGTGGCGAACGACGACGCGTATTTGGGATCGATCGTGATTGAAATGTTTGAAACCGAGGCTCCGGTGGGGTGCAAGAGGTTTGAAAAGAGATGCTCAAGCGTCGAGGGCGACGAGGACGGGGTGTCGTACGCGCGCGGGTGCGCGGTTTTTAAAGTTGTGGATGAGATCCGAGTCGTCGTCGGACGGTGCCGGCCGGATTGCAAAGAGGTCAAATTGAAGACACCGATCGTGAAAGAAGGGCGGTTGACGCACGATGAGGCTGGGGTGCTCGGGATGGATCGGTACAATGGGGATTTTACGATAACGACGGAGCGCGCAGAGGCTTTGGACTCTTCGGCGCAACCGATCGGGCGCGTGGTGAGTGGTTTGGAGATTTTGAAGCGATTGACGCATCGAGGGAAAGGAGAAAAGGTACCGGAGAGGATTGATGTCGTGGCGTGCGGGGTGATTCGAGGTGGGGCGGATGTAGAGACGCTTGTCGGCGTGGCGGCGAGAGGACGCGCGGAAGCTGCGAAAAGAGCGGCGGCTGAAGCGGAGGCGCTTCGAAACGAGACGCAGGCGGACACGCTGAAGCGTTTGCGCGCAGAGTCGGCGCAAAAAGGGGTCGACTTGAAGGAGATGATTGCGTCGGGGATCTCGTCGCGTACGGGGAAGGAAGATGGCAAAGAGCCGCCGGCGTCGAAGAAGATTAAGAAATCCATGCTCGATTCCGTCCTGTTGGGAGACGACGACGATTCGTCCGATTCGGATTAAGATTAGCGGGAAACGCGAGGAATAGCATTTATAACAAACGTCAACAAATATAGAAATAAGCAACCTGATGATGAATAGCGCGCGTGCGTGTACAAAAAGAATCACAATTGCGCGAGCAACGCGTCGATGGCATCCGAGGCAATGGCCGCCGGCGCCTTACCCTTAGCCATGTCGTATCCCTTGCGACGCTCTCGGTCCGTCGGTGGCGTGATCGACTGCTCACCAAACATGTTGGTCTTACAAACGACGCTGAGAACTTCCACGTCTTCCGGCGCGTCATCGATTCGATCCGTCGCCACGTGCGACAAAAACGCCGCCAAATTCAATCGCTTGGTGTACCCCTCAGAGACGTCCCCTCTTTGCACGTACAAGTCTTGAAACTTGACATCGTACATGTTATCCACCAAACGAGCCGAATAATCAGCCATGAGAAGTGGCCCGTTCCCTCTCAACTGTCCGGATCGAACGATCGAGAGCTCAAAACTGCAGTTGCTTCGCGCCGCTCGAAGCGATTCCTCAGCTCGCGCAAACGCGTCCAACTGCCCCAACGCACCCGGAACGTCTCCGCCGATCGGCAAAGACAACTGCCCAACCTGCACACGCTTTTGCGTCGGTTTATTCTGTTCATTAAATGGTCTTTCATCCCGTCGATTGATACCCACTCGAGACAAGGCGACGACTCGTTTCGCCTTTCTAGCCGCTTGCACCTCTGCAGCCACAGCCGCGGCAGCCGGTCCTCCTTCGTGCGCGATGATCACCACGTCCGCCGTTTCCATCGCGCTTCGAAGCGCATCGGCGTTCGTTTCATCGACGATAGCGCACTTTTTCACCTCTGCCGCCGGCGCCCCGAACCGCTGTTCAAAGATGTCGTCTGGCATATCCTCTGGAACGTAATTCGTCGCATCCAGCCCAAACTCCCCCGGACGCACCGTCAGCGTGAGTCCATCGCCACCGAAACGCTTCGCGAGCATCCCTGCAATCAATCGCCCCGTGGACGTGTTGGCACCGGCGATTAGCGTGCGCTGAGACGACGACGACGACGCTCGAACGACGGTGGACGACCTCTTTAGCATCGCTGACGCGTTTCTCAACGGACCGCGCGCGGCGGACGCGGAGACGACGACGGAAGACGACGACATGCTCGGATCGTTTTCGGTATCTGCGCGATGTGCGGTCGAGTTCAATCGAGCGTGACGCGCGGCAGTCGGTGGTGTGACGCGTACGTTTGCACTTTTGGTTGAGAAGATTACTTCCATCTTTCAAAAAAGAAATGATTAATTTTGTTGCATTGTCGACAAAACCCGACGCGCGTACCCTCGATTGACGGATCGAACGGCGCGTTCGCGCGACGCAAGAGATCGCTCGCGTAAATTCCGACGGATCGGATTTGAAAGAGGGGACAGGCAGACGCGCGACGTCCGAGGAGGATGTCTACCGGTGGGAGCAGGTGAGAATTTTCGACACTCGCTCGGCTCGTTGACGACAACGCGTCATCGTCGTCGTCGCGTGGGCGGTTTACCCGTCGTCATGACACGTGGAAAGTATCGAGAGTACGCGTGCGAACGCTCTTCGCGCGGTCGATGTCGGGTTAGGGGAGAGTTTCGGGAGGGCACGCGCACGAGGAGTTTGTTTGAAAGCGGTGTCGAGCGAGCAAAACTCGCTCGAGATATGGGTGAACCCGAGGCGAAGAGTGGAAGACTGACGAAAGATTCCAATTTTTTATTTATGTTTCTTTGTAGGACGAATGCGTCCAATGGTCCGCGATTGGGCCGGTTCGTGTCGTTAGGAAAGGTTTCGACTCCGGTCAATTCACTGAGTCAGCGTTTTGGAGACGAGGATTCCAACGCGGATTTGGTGCCGAAGAACGTCTCTGGTGGGGGTTGTTACGCTGAGCGGGATGAGAATCGGTCGAATGTACGATCGTCGTTCGGAGATCGCCCGTGGAGGGATGATTACGACAGAGGGAGGGATCGGAACTCGTATCGAAGAAGTCACGAATTCGAGAATCGAGACTACGGAGGGAATTGGAGATCGTCCGAGAGAGGATACGGGGGTGGTCACGGTCGCGGATACGGAGATCGAGGTGGGTGGCGAGATCACGACGACGGGTTCGGGCGGAGCGAGCGTTTGAGTCCCGATAGGGAAAAGAGTTGGCGTCGCCGAGAGGAGCCAGAACTACCACCAAAGCGCGTTGAACCGAAAGAGCCACCGGTTCGACGAAGCCTAGATGTCAATCACACGGCGGAGGGTGCGTTAGATAAGTTACATATACCTCATGGTGGACATGAGTGGGGCCAAGAGGATGACGACCTTGATGATCTCGCCGCGCCGGCGTGGTTGATGCAGGAAGCCGCTTCTTCGCCCAACAAGCGAGACTCTTCCGGTGATATTCCTGAACCTCGTCAATCGACGGGTTATAGAGTGGTACCTGCTCCCGTGCCGCGAGCGAGGCCAGTTAAGGCGCTTTCTCGGCCAAAGGCTGACAGTCCAACGACTGGAGGCCACTTCAACAGTGCCAAGTTGCCAGAGCATCTGAGAAGTCTTCGACGCGAGCCCGGAGAGGAGAAAAAGCTGTGGACTCCGCCTGAACCCATCGGTGGAACGGATAAGAAGCGTGCGAGTAAAGCGTCTCCCGTTGGGAGACTTTTACCGAAGCCAAAAGATAATGTACCCGAGCCGAAGGTGCGGAAAGGGCGTGAGACAGTAAAGCATCAAAATGCCGAGGCGGATCGTAATTTCAGTGTGCGAAAGAGTGTAGATAAGAGCTCGAACGCGAGCAGTCGAAGAGAATCATTCGATGTACACGTGACCAAGACACTTCCAACGCCTCGTACCCCAACGAGTGCGACGAAAGCGCACGCTGTACCACCTCCACATCCGCCTCCGCCGCTTCCATCCAATCCGCCGCCGACGCCTCCCGGTGCTCCGCCGCCCGTGCCGCCTGGATTACCACCAGGGGCTAGACCCCCTTTACCACCCACGCCACCACCACCCTTACCTCCGGGTGCGCCACCGGGTCAGCCAGCACTGTCTTCGACGCCTCCAATTGAGGCGGAACTGAAGAGCAAGCTCAATGTCACAAAGCTTGAAGACAAGCCTAAAGCGAAGAAGAAGGCGCAGAAAAAGGTGCCGAGCAATAAGAAAAAGACGAAAATCGGCGCCAAGAGCGAATCGCAAACCGTCTCTTCTCGTTCTGCATCCGTCTCGGAAAATTTGGATGAAAAAGGTGGGGGGACGAAATCCAAACCGAAACGCAAGACAAAGAATACGAAATCTTCCAACGCTTTTCAAAATGGCTCGAGCAACGCAAACTCCGTCCAAACTCTGACATCAGATTCAAAGTTGAGTCAAAAACAAGGTTCATCAAAAGAGAATTCGGAACATGCGGGCGCCACGGAACACAAGCACTCCACTGTCCAGTCTAAGACAACTTTCTGACTCAAAACTGTATCAACATTAACATTACGATTACTTAGCAGCGCGTCCGCGCACACGTACTTGCTACCGTAATATCAAAGTACACAACTATGGATGCAACACTTCTACGCTATACCTAAAGCTACAAGTCTAATAAACAGCGAACACGTCCTCCAAATCGACGGCGTCAGAACCCACCGACCCATCAAGCGACGCGAATTTCAGGCACTCTATCCCACTGCCAGACGATCTGCACGGTCTCGCACCGCACTTACACGAGCAACAATTGTTCAATGGAACGTAAAACGCGCTCGCGGGTATAACCTCAGCCGTATTCAACCGTCCCGGATACGCCCAATACAAAACCATCTTAAAATTTGCCGTTTGTCCGTTGTATCCCATCACCTCAATCTCCACGTCCTCGTTGGCGAGTAAATACTTTCTTCCCGTCGCGTTTCCAGCGCGTTCCAACGAGCACACGACGCCACCGTCGATAGAAACGACTCCGCCCGCACTCGTTTCGAGGATGAATGAAAAAGTACCGCTCAACGGCGCCCGCAACCGACCTCTCACTCTCCCTAGACAGTTTTGCGTCAGCGTCGTCCCTACGACCGATGTCGGAAGCTCGGAAAAGTCCACGACGGAGGCGTTTTGGCTGTGTTCGGGCGTCATGCCTCGCACGTCCGGAATGGACGTCGGGGGCGCGGGGAACGCGAAGACGTCGAGAGTGAAATTGTTGCCGTTCAGTTGGTCTTCGGACACGACCGTTGACACGACGTCCGCCATGTTGGTGACGCCGAAAGTTGGACGCGGGACGAAGATGACCATCACGAACGCGAAAGCGAGCGCTAGATGCGGAAGAACGGCGCGTGAATCGACCCGAAGATGCCGCATCTTGCGCGCGCGCACATCGAAGAGTGAGGAGACTTTGCTCTGGATGTTATTACTACATTTCTTCTAAAGGCGATACCGACCTTGAGGTTGCGCAGCTCCCGGTAGAGCCTGCTTGGCGACTATATTTTCAATGATATTCTTGACGTAGCTTTTCCCTTCCTTGACGACGCGCTCGGTGGGACCTTCGATCAAGAGATACAGTTTTCTATCGCCCGGCGCCAATGGACGACCAGGCGCCGAATATTGACCCTTCGCCGTGACGGCGGCGCCGGTGTGCTCCATGATTTGCGCAATGGTGTCCTTGTGTGTGATTTTGTAACGAGCGTTTTGAGGGAAGTCGTTAATCTCAAGTTCCGTCTCAAAGTGCGAGCCCGAAGCTGTCGTGGCAGAGTTTGGCTTTCCGTGCTGCGCGTTCAGCGCAGCAGCCAAAGCGGCAGCCTTGGCTGCTCCGGCGGATGCGCCGTGGGCGAGCGCGTAGCTTTGAGCAGCAATTGTGATAGCGTTCGAGGTGCTCGCTTGTCCACCGATGGAACTGTTGATTTTGCCAGCAGCAGCGCGAGCGGCGAGCATCTGTTGACTTTGCCCAGCCATCGGCGGCTTCACTCCGCCTTGGGACTGCAATTTCGCAAACATGGACTGCGCTGCAGCTTGTGCAATTTGTGCTGGTGTCATACCAGTCTTTGGTCCCGCGCCGGTGGCTGTCGACGCCGCTTGAGCAGTCGCATCCGTTGGGGGAACTGCTGTTTGCTGCGCGGTGGCGGCTGCTTGAGCGGCTGCATGCGCGGCAGCTTGACCAGACGGACCGACCGACGCATAAATCGGTCCTTCGTCCTCTCCTTCTTTGCTTCCAAAGACGGGTTCCTCTTCGCTATCGCTTTCGCCGTCGTCAACCTGCAATCCTGCAGCGCGAGCGGCGTCGCGCTTTTGCTTGCGAAGAGCGTCTTGTTCCGCTTGGTTAAACTTGAAGCCAGAGCCTCCGAAACCAGATCCAGCAGCACCGACGAGTCCCTCCTTTCGCTTGCGCGTGAATTCATCTGCCATGGCTTGAACATCTTTCGGGACAGGTTGCTTTGAGTCTTTCAAAGCTTTGACGAGATCTGGCGCAAACTTTTCTTCATCTTCGGAGATGAATGTCACCGCCGTACCCTTCTGTCCCGCTCTTCCGGTCCGTCCAACGCGATGCACGTAATCTTCCAAGTGGTTTGGAGTGTCATAGTTGATGACAAGCCTGAGGTCTTTCACATCCAACCCACGAGCCGCGACGGAAGTCGCCACGAGGACGTTACAAACATCAGACTTGAAATCCGCGATGGTGCTCTGACGGTCACTCTGTTCCTTGCCGCCATGCAGACTCAAGCACGGATAACCACTCTTCAAGAGGTCTTTAAACATGGTATCAGCCTTGTCTTGACTCGCGACGAAAATGATAATTTTGCCTCGTTCGTACCAATCCCCGAGCAACTCGAGAATGCGCAAGAAGCGATCCTCCTCCGCTCGAAGCTCGACAAGCTGTTCAATATCAGAGTTGACGACAGACTTTCCACCAATCTGAATTTCAACCGGGTTTTCAAGAGCAGCGCGCGCCAACGCCTCCATGGTGTGAGGAAACGTCGCGCTAAACATGACTGTTTGTCGGTCCGGACGAAGGTTTGCAAGAATGCGCGTGATTTGCGGTTCAAAGCCCATGTCAAACATGCGATCGGCTTCGTCGAGTACCATGTACGTGACTCGACGCAGGTTGGTGATTTTGCCTGCTCCCGTCGTGAGCAGGTCAATCATCCGCCCAGGGGTACACGCTACAATCTCAGCACCGCGCTTGAGGTCTCCAATCTGCGCCGCAACGCCGGAACCACCGTAGACTGAAACCGTGTTGAAACCCATCGCCTTGCCGAATCGTTTGCACTCCTTTCCAATCTGCGTGACCAACTCTCTCGTGGGACCCATGATCATGGCTATCGGTCCATCTCCCGGACGGATGGGATCTTGGGCGTTGATGTGTCTCAACATCGGCAGCACGTACGCCAGTGTCTTGCCGCTCCCCGTTTTCGCGACGCCTATACAATCTCGGCCAGACATGATGACGGGCAGCGCCTGAGCCTGAATCGGAGTTGGCTTTTCAAATCCACAGCGTCGAATCAGTTCGTGGATTCTGCCGCTCAACCCAGCTTGCGCCCAAGTCTTGATTGGTTTCGGTACTCCCTTACCGCGACATTTGATGCCATCCAGCTGAGCGCGCAATTCGCGTGTCTCTGCCTTTGTCATGGAGGCGATTTCTCTCGATTCAATGTAAAAGTCCTTTTTAATAGGATCGTAATCGATTTCGTCGTGATTAACGGTACCGAGACGCTCTGTCTTGCTCAACCTCGCCGTCTGTTTCTTCACCCACGCTTCGTCGTCCTCTTCCTCGTCAGCATTCGCCACGCCAGCTTTGTTCTTCTCATTCGCCAAGTCCTCTTCGCCGCCGCTACCGTCGTCTTCATCCTCATCGCTCACATCGAAAACTTCATTCATGATTCGCGACTGCTTTGAAACCTTCTTCGTGCGCTTCACGGGAACGTACGCCGCACCAGCGCTCGGTATCGCTCGTCTCAACTCCACGACGGGTTTCTTAACCCCTAAAACCAACGGACGCCGTTCCGACGTCGACGCCGCGCCACCCTTGGACATTTTCGGCGCCACCGCCGCAGCCTTCTTCGCCGCAGCGGCAAACATGCTCATCAACGCATCTTCCGTCGTCTCCATCGGCTCCGCTCCTCCTCCTTCTCCTCCTTCTCCTCCTTCCAAAGCCGCCGCCCTCTCGCTTTCTAACTTTTCCAGTTCCGCCCGCGCCTCGTCCTCCCGTTTCGCCCTCTCTTCAGCCGCCGCCCGATCCGCATCCATCGCCGTATCATTCTCCGCCATGAACGCATCCAACGGATCCTCCTCTTCATCCGTCGTCTCCCCTCGGCTCCTCGACCGGCTCCTCCCGCTTCGACGCGCCGGCGACGACGCTACTCCGCTCCCCGCTCTTCGACTTTTCCGCTCCGCCTTCGTCCGTTCCCCGTCCTCATCCTCGCTCTCCAACCGTCGTCGCATCTCCGCCTCGAACGCCGCCGCGTCGTCCCCGCCCGTCGTCATCGGACCCTCCTCCTCGTCCTCTTCGTCGTCCGCGCCGAAGACGCCGTCGACGACCCGTCGTCGTCCTCGAGTCGTCTTTTTCAATCCAATGGACACACCATTGAACGCCGACGACGACGCGCGCCCACCCGAGGCGGCGGCGCCGCCATCGCCCTTCGTCTTCGTCTTCTTCCCCGATGGTCCGGGTGACCCCGCGGCGGGGCGTCGTCGCTTCGGCGCCATCGACCGTCGGCGTCTGAAGGATGATTGATGCGCGCGCATTGAAATCAATCCTTCTTAAGTGTGTGTGTGTGCGTTTTTGACGAGTCATGACTCGTCGAAAGTGTACGAAGCGAACGAATTTGGATTCCATCCATCCATCCATCCATTCGTGCGTCCGTCCATTCGTCCGTCCGTCCACTCGCCGACGCGAACGGCGAACGGCATCGGCCATGCGAGGGATGTTCTCGAGATTCGGAGCCTCCGGGTCGTCGTTCACGGCGTCGTACCGCGCGTACCCGGTGACGTTCATCGACCGCCCGCAGTTGGAACACGGGGACAAGGCGATCCTCCCGCCGAGCGCGCTCGAACGGTTGACGCGCATGGACATCGACGAGTTCCCGATGACGTTCGCGGTGAGCAACGGAAAGGAAGGGAAATCGACGCACTGCGGGGTGCTGGAGTTCGTCGCCGACGAAGGGGTGGTGTACCTGCCGTACTGGATGATGCAAAACTTGTTGCTCGAGGAGGGCGACGTGGTCAAGTTTACGCACGCGTCGCTGCCAAAGGGGTCGTACGTGAAATTACAACCGCAGACGAAGGATTTTTTGGACATTTCGAACCCAAAGGCGGTGTTGGAGACGACGTTGAGGTCGTACACGTGCTTGACGGTGGGGGATACTTTTGTGATTCATTACAATAACAAAAAGTATTACATCGACGTCGTCGAGGCCAAGCCGGGGAACGCGGTGGGCGTCGTGGATACGGATTGCGAGGTTGATTTCGCGCCGCCGTTGGATTACGTGGATCCTTACGGGAACGGTGATAACGCGACGAGAGAAACGACGACGACGACGACGAGTGCGTTCGGGGATAGCTCTGGGGCCGGAGCGACGGCGACGGCGGGTTCCAACGGGGAAGGCGACGGCGGCGAAAAGTCGAACGAGGACGCCGACGCGGCGGCGGTTAAGTCGAAAACCTTTTTGGCGTTTGCCGGTTCTGGAAACAGATTAGACGGCAAGGCTGTGACTGAGATCGCCCCGAGAGAGGTTGAGATTCCGGAATCGTCTTTGAACGTCACCAAGGAGTGGCAAGCGCTTCGTCAAGGCGGAGTTCTGGGTGGAGAGACGAGCAAGGAGCCCGAAAAGCCGAATCCCGACGCCGACATTGACCGCAAGCGCAGCGGTAAAGTTGTCTTTGGTGGCGCGCGAGCGGCGGCGATTGCGAGAAAGAAGGAAAAAGCTGCCGCGGCGAAGAAGGATGAGAACGCGAGCGGGTCAAAGGATGGCGGCGATAACAAGTCTTCGACGAGTTTCCAAGCGTTCCAAGGCTCTGGAAACAAACTGAGATGAATGGATGAATGAATGAATGAATTGTTGATTTTACCTTGTAAGTACACACGATCCACGATAGCAGCAGCTCTATGTGATGCATTAATTACAAAAAACAAATAAACGCGCCTCCGCGGCTCTCGTCTCGCCCGGGGCTGTTAGCCGAGCATCTTTTTCACGTACGCCCGAATGCTCCTTCGCTTCTCCACCGCTCTGAGAGTAAACATATCCGCCACGACTTCTTCATCCACCATCCGATCGACAATCTCCTCCGCTCTCGCCAAATCGTTCGTCACCGCGCACGCGCTCAACAAGACGTTGTACGTCACGCTCGTGAGTTCGTAGCCATACTTTGCCCGCGCCCCGTTGACCAGTTGCATCGCTCGCCCCCACCCCGGCGGGTCCAACCCGAGGTACCCCCGCGCCAACTCCGCCACCGCCACCTCATCCGGATCGCACACTTCTTTTTCAAAAATCTCATCGTACACTTTTTGCGCCAATTCCATGTTTTTCCCGTTGACGCACGCCGTGATGCACGCCGTGGTCGCGAACGCGTCCGGCGTCACCCCGTCTCTTCCCAAACCCACCAAGAGATCCACCGCCGACGCCGCCGCACCGCGTTTCGCGCAACCCCGAAGTCGCGTCGTGGTTTCTTTGAGAATTTTCGTCTCTTCCGGGGACGCGGACGCGCGCGTCGTCGTCCTCACCGTCCGCGCGAACGAGGTGAACGCCGGTCGCGGCTGGCGGCGGCGGCGGCTGGTCGCGCGTGAAGACTGACTTTGCGTGCCGCCGACGACGACGACGACGCGCGTCGGGGCGAGCGCTCGATGGTGCATGACGACGACGTTCACCTTTTCGGGTCGGCGTCGGCGTTTCGTGAACCGAGGAGACGTGCGCGCGTTCGGACCGGCGGTTCGGTGCGCGCGCGTCTGAGTGTGAAGACTCGGCGTCAAAAAGCGAAGAAAATCACGAATGGATGACGACGACTTTTACGGCGACACGCGCGAGTGATTTTGATACAAGGCAAACAAAGGCAGTACTCCGACGATTCTATGGATGAGAAATAGCGCCTACGGGGCGACACCGCCGGAAAACGCGGCGGCGAGACCGATGGTGAGCGCGGCGCCGACGAGCACGGGATTGTCCAGAGACCAAAATTTCGGCGTCTTCCGAGCGGCGGCGACGACTTCCTCGATCGTCGGTTCACGACCAAGGCGCCCACCGCCCTCCGTGTCCTCTAATTTCACACCACCATTCGTCGTAGAAGACGAAGAATCGTCTTCGTCGCCGCTCGCGACGTCGTCTCGAAGTAAATACCGCGTCTCGGGATCAATCTTTGAAAGCCACTCGCCGTAAAACCATTTCTCAGCTCGTCGCCCGTCGCTCGCGTCCCCCGCGAGTTCCTCGAGGTACGACCTCAGCGCCCCCGTGCGTTTATTCCTCGCCAACCGTTCCCGAGCCGAAGGGACGAGAACGAACCACCAATACGCCGTGACGAGCGCGATCGCGCCCAGAACGACGAGCTGTTGCGTCGCTTGCGTCGCGTCCATCGCCGAAGGCGCGTACGGCGCCGCCGGTTCCGTCACCACCATCGCTTCGCGCGTCGCGAACGAAGACGAACCGACGACGTCCACGCCGTCGACGTCCATCGCCGACGGCGTCTGAATCCCCCGTCGTCCGCCGCGTCGGCGTTCGAGCGATCGCGTTGGAGCGCGGCGTGACGTCGACGTTCCGAGTGACGATTGGATTCGTCGCGCATCGCCGCGACCACCACCGGTGGCGGCGACGACGACGGGCGCGGCGCGCGGCGTCCACGCGCGCGGTGTCATCGGTTCGTTCGTCGTTCGCGCCGGCGCCTTATCCGCGGTGCCGGCGTCGCGACGTCGCGGTGTGTCGATCGCGCGATTCGTGTGCACTTTTTGTTTGTTACAACAACAAGAGTCGAGTCGACTGGTTTTGAACAATGTACATTTGGTTTAATCCCGGCGATCGGTGTCTCTCCACACGCGAACGTCGTCGGAGCGCCGATCGGAATTCCCGCGGCCCCCGGGCGAATCGCGTTCGCGGCCGGGAGGACGACGCGCGGTGTCGGAACGGAAGGAAGGATGGGAATCGCCGCGGCTTCTGAAATCGTCGTCAAACGTTTGACGACGGCGATCAAAGCCTTCTTCGTTGGAATCGCGATCATCGAAGGATCGACGAGGTTCTCGACCCGGACGACGGAATCCCTCGTTATCGTACGACTGGCGCTCGCGTCGGCGTTCACCGCGTGGGGCGTCGTCGTACCGGTCGCGAGGTTGAGCGTCGCGGAATCCATCCCGATTGTTGCGAAACGACGACGCGCGTCCGTCGTCGTACCGGTCGTTTCGGAATCGGCCTCCGAATTCTCCCCGCTGGCTTCGGTCGTCGCCGCGATCGTCGTCGCCGTACCTCGGACGACGTTGGTCCCTTCCGCCGCCTCCTCTGTATTCATCTCTTCGGCGATCGAAACCTCCGCGTCCTCCTCCTCCTCGATCGTCGTACCGGTCGTTTCGGAATCGGCTTCCGAATTCTCCTCCTCGGCGTCGATCGGTGCGGTCATCGTCGTACCGCGGTCGACGTTGGTCCCTTCCGCCGCCTCTGTATTCGTCGTCTCGTCTGCGGTCAAATCCTCCTCTGCTTTCATCGCGTCGGTTGAAATCGTCGCCTCGGCCGAAACGTCGGTTTCGTTCGCCGCCGCCGCCGTCCCACGAATCGTAGTCGCGTCCGCGTCCGCGTCCGCGTCCGCGTCCGCCTTCATCCCTTCCTCGACCTCGACCCCAACCTCGACCTCGACCGCCTCCGTCGTCGAACCGACGACGATTTAATGACGCTGATTTCACAGAAACCGTCGAGGTATCCACCGGCATGTTTTCCGGCGAAGGCTTGGGCGAATCCGCGGCGCGCAACAACCGACGAATGACGTCGGACGCCGCCTCCTTCGGGGGAAGTTCCCCGTATTCCTCTGGATCGTCAATCTCACTCAGCGCGAGGATCACCCGCATGAGATCGGAGAGTCGTAACGCCGGGTTCGGTTGTCTCTCTTGAATCTTATCGCACGCCGAACACTTCCCGCGCAGGTGACTCGGGTCCATGTCCAAGCTCTGTCGCAGGCGTTGCACCCCGGCGTTGAGCTTGCGGTTATTCATCGAACGAGCGATGGGCCAGTCGACGAGTTGATACACCAATCTCTCCGGAAGTCTGGCGTATAAATCGGGTCTGTCCCGACAAAAAGAGAGCGCGAGGCGTTTGATTTCACCCGGGTCCGTCGGCGTCAAGTCCTCCTCCTCTGCCTCTTCGTCTTCTCCTTCATCCGCGCGAATGGTCCGCGCGCCGCCGCTCACGCCCCGAGCCCACTCGGGAACGTTTGAATCCCCGCCCCCGTCGCCCGACGCGACGTCCGCCGACGCACCAGAGTACCCCATCGCCTGCAAACGCGCCAAAAATATCACAAACTCCGCCCAATCCCCACCCCAAGTCGTCGTCGTCTTCACGCTCGACAAGAGCGCGTCCGCGTCCGCGTCGACGCCCAAAGAAGACGCGCCGCGTTCCCCGCCCTCGATCTCGCCATCCGAACCCCCGATCGACGCCGACGACGACATCGCGGTGAACCGCGAGACGAGCGTCCGAGTCATCGACGACGTCACCGCAAGACGACGACGCAGAGGAAAATCGAAACTCCCGGCGCGAACGCGAACGCGAACGCCGCTCGGCTCCGCGGATGCCGCTCGCGACGACACCGACGACGCGCACGTCCGCCCTGACGCCGCCCATCGGTACCCGTGGTTTCCCCTGAACGCATCGCTTCGGCCGATCGTCGTCGCACGCGCACACCGGGCCGTCGGCGTCGCCGTCATCATCGTCATCATCGTCATCATCGATGCGCCGCCGCCGCCGCCGCCGTTTCGTGGTTCTTTGGTGGTGACGTGACGCACCGCGCGCGCGACGAGGGAGGCTGCGAGTCGTCGGGTGACGCGTGCGCGCGACGTCGTCGTCGTCGTCGTCGTCGTCGTCGATTTAAGCGCGCGGGCGCGTGTCGGCGGTCGAAGAGTGCGGTCGAAGAGCGCTTCGAGGGAGACTCGCGTTGAATTCAGTTTTGATTTTGAGTTTTGTTTTTGCACGCGCTCGTCTCGACGAACGAACGAACGAACGAACGAACGAACGAACGGCGCGGTGTGGACTATCGGTCGACGCGTTCACATTTGATCGAGGTAGGCGGTGTAACCGATATCTTCGAGCTTTGAAGCCTTGTTTAACACGACGTTTTCCATGTCGTCTTGGTAGGCGAGCATTTTTGAGCACACGTCGGGTTCAAAGGCGGAGATGATGCGAGCGGCGATTAAACCGGCGTTGGCGCTGTTGCCGATGGCGACGGTGGCGACGGGAACGCCCTTTGGCATTTGGACGATGGATAAGAGAGAATCCATGCCGTCGAGGTACTTGAGCGGGACCGGAACGCCGATGACGGGGAGCGGGGTCATGGCGGCCACCATACCGGGAAGGTGGGCGGCGCCGCCGGCGCCGGCGATGATGGCTCGGATACCGCGAGTGTGCGCGCTTCGAGCGTACTCAACCATGCGCTCCGGAGTGCGATGCGCAGAAATGACCGTCACCTCGACGCCGATGCCAAAGGATTCGAGGACTTCGGCGGCGGCGCTCATCGTCGGCAAATCGCTGTCGGAACCCATGATGATGCCGACTTGCGGAGCCTTTTTCACCGGCGTCTCGTCACCCTTGGCGGCGCGAAGCACCGTCTCCATGCGTTCGGCGGCGACCGCGGCGCTCGGAGCGACGACCGTCAAGTGGCCCATCTTTCTCGCCATCTTCATGTCGGGCTTTTCGTACCAGTGAATGCTCGCTCCGGGAACCGCCAACGCGGCGCCCATGAGCCGGTGAGCCCGAGCCATGGCTTCGTCGCCGTCGCCGTCGCCCAAAATGTTCTTCATCACGGCGCCGCCCACCTTGAGAGAGGTGTCACCCAGCGGCCAGCCGAGGATGGCGCGGAGGTGGTTCTCGTATTGCGAGCACGCGCAGGCTTCAATGGTGTAGTGACCGCTGTTGTGAGGTCTCGGCGCGCATTCGTTGAGGAGAATGGAGCCGTCGGCGAGGTAGAAGAGTTCGACGCCGAAAATGCCGGCGCCGGTGAAGGAACCGATCGCCTTCTTCGCCGCCTCTTGCACAGCCTCCGCAACCTTGTTCGGAATCGGCGCCGGCGTCGTCGTCGTGTCGCAAATATTGTTTTCGTGCACGGTTTCAACCACCGGATAGGCTCGGGTTTCTCCGTCTTTGGCTCGCACCACCATAACCGCGAGCTCTCGTTCAAACGGGACCCACTTTTCGCAATACAAACCTTGCTCAAATCCGCCGAGCTTGGCCACGGCGTCGTTCAAATCTGCCGCCGTTTTCGCCACCGCGTTCCCGCGTCCGTCGTACGCCAGTCTCTTAGACTTGATCATGAGCGGAAACCCAAACTCCGCCGCCGCCGCGTCGAGCGCCGCCGCGTCTGGGGCGTCTCGAAACGGTCCCAGCGGCACCCCAGCCTTTTCAAAGTGCACCTTTTGCGCGTACTTGTCCTGAATCGTCGCCAGCGTATCCGGCGTCGGCTGCACGTCCACTCCAGCCGCGCTCAGCTCTCTCAACGCTTCGACGTCGATGTGTTCAATCTCCACCGTGACCACGTCGCACGTCTCCGCGAACGCCTTCACCGCCGCCTTATCCCTAAAGCTTCCAACCACTTGCCTCGCCGCGATCGACGCCGGCGCCCCTTCCGTCGGGTCCAGCGCGTTCAACCGCACGCCCATGGGCGCGCCCGCGATCGCGAGCATCCTCCCGAGCTGTCCCCCGCCCAGTATCCCCACGCGCGCGTCTCTCGGCAAACCCTCGTCCCGCACTCTAAACTTTTCCTCCGCGTCGTTCGACCCCCGCGCGATCGTCCTCGTCCTCGTCGTCCTCGTCGTCCTCGTCGCCGTCCCGCCGCGCCGTCGCACTCCTCCTCCCTCCGCCGTCCCGCTCACCACGCCCGTCGTCGCCGCGCCGCCCGTCATCGCCGCGCCCGCCGTCATCGACTCAACCACCAGAGATCGAACCGCGAACCCGAAGACCCGTCGTCCCGAAGACCCGACGCGCGTCGATGGATGGGATGCGTCGACGGGTGCGTCGATGCGTCGAGTGCGTTCGGTCGTTCGAAGCGTCTAAATACCGCACGCACGGCTATTACTAGCCCCTAAATACGGTCATTAATACCATACAGAGAGTACACTAGTGCGTAAGTAACTACAACACACACCACAAAATCTGTACATGTATTTTACATTGGTGTCTCCCAAGTTGAGCCCCTCTTCATTTTAAGGTTCATCAATCGTCCGAATGTCCGACCGACCGAATGTCCGACTCTTCGCGTCGAGCGACGCCGAAGAGCACCCCGAAGCGACGCTAGGTATGTTTCGGTGCCGCGCGCGCGGTGCCGTTTCGGTGCCGTTCGGTTCGGTGCCGTTCGGTTCGGTGTCGGACGCGACGCCGTTTCGTCACTCCGCGCCCGTCGACGGTCGAGACGGAAGGAGTCGGACGATTTAGGAGCGGTGACGCGCGCGGCGCCCGGTGGTATCGGACGCCGGCGTTTCGGTGTCGGTGTGTCGGTGGCGGTGTCGTTTCGGTTGATTTGATTTGATTTGATTTGTAAAAGAGCGTTTGGACGACGGTCATGGGCGGACGCGCGTCGGACGACGACGGCGTTGCCGGCGGGGATTCCCCGTGCGATGCGGCGGAGGACGGCACGCGGGTCGCGCGGACGTCGATGAGGAGCGCGGGGTCGTCGAGGTCGTCGAAGGACTCGAGCGGGTGCGCGACGAGGACCCGGTTCCCGGGCTTCGCGTGGAGGGACGAGGGAGAACTGGACGACGCGTGTTTGGCGCTGATGCGGGCGGAGATATGTTTGGGAACGGGTGGACGACGACGAGGGGCGGTGACGGGTGGGTACGGGTGTTGCGCGTCGGAAAAGACGCGGGGCGAAGGACGCGCGGAGGAGGAGGCGGCGGGAGGTCGAGCGACGACGACGCGCGGCGACGACGCGGAGGAAGACAACGGAGGAGGAGAGAGGGAGGGTACGGGCGGGTCGGGGACGTCGTCCGTACCGAGTGATATCTCTGATATGATGGTTGAGTCTTTGGTGCGATCGATGAATGATGAGCTTCGCGTGAAATCACCGGGAGAGCGAGAGTTTAGTCTCTTTGTCGCCGGCACCGGGGGCGCTTCAAAGCTGTTAATGTTAGTCACGAGCACTTTGCATAAGCTCAAGGGTGTGCTCATCTGCGAAGTGCAGGCGCACGCGTCGAGCGTGCCTCGGGATGAGTTGTCGCTCGTGAGGTTTACGCTCAGTGGGTGGTGGGAGAGCGCCTCGGTTTTGGAGGAGGAAGTTTTGCAAAGACTGTCCGACGCTCAGCTGAGCACCGTCGCAGAGGACAACGCTTGCGGATCGCGCGCGAGAGCCAAACGCGTTCGAAGTTTCAGAGCGGAGAGCGATGAAATTCAACGCAGCGCAAGCTTCGCGAAGATTGCTCCCGGTACTCACACATCGCGCTCCGGGTCGTTGTCAAACGACGACTCGTTTGATCCGTCGCCTCACAACGATGAACTCGGTTTCGGCGAAAACACTGCGGTGACCTCGCCAACAACGCCCGATTTATCGAGGTTTGGCGAACAACTAGACATAGATAAGATTGAGGTTCTCGAAGAATGGGGGTCGGGAGCGTTCGGTACGCTTCATAGAGGCACGTATCCCGTGCAAACTGCGGGCGGAAGGGTCATCATGGACGTCGCAATCAAGTGCACGTCGAACGGTCCCGATGCGCCCAAGACGGCGGTGCAAGATTTCTACCAAGAAGTCAATATTCTTCGTAATCTCAGCCATCAAAATATCCTCGGATATGTCGGCTCCATCGTTTACGAAGACAAACTTTGCATGGTGACCGAGTTGGCGCAGCGCGGCACTGTGTTGAACTATCTCAAGGAGAATGGCCCGCCCAGCGTCGCCTTGGCTCGTAGCATCGCCACAGGTGTCGCGCGCGGGATGCTTTATATGCACGATGAGAAAAATACTATGCATCGCGATCTCAAAGCGGACAATATTTTATTAACAGCCAGTATGGATGTGAAAATATGCGACTTTGGGCTGGCGCGCACGGTGCCGACGCACATTTCCGCGCTCACCGTCGAGACCGGATCCTACAGGTGGATGGCACCCGAAGTCATATCTCACGAGCCATACAACAGCAAGGCGGATGTGTTTTCATTCGGCATCCTGCTCTGGGAGATACTTGCCGGAGGCGAGCTGCCTTACGCGCATCTGAACCCGTTGCAGGCTGCAGTAGCCGTCGTGAGGCAAGGAATTCGCCCTGAAATTCCTAGAAAGTCGGACGAACTTCTCACCGATTTGATGCAAAGATGTTGGAAGACGCTGCCGTCTGCGCGACCTAGATTCAGAGAGATAAACGCTCTATTAGAGGCTCAGACTGTGCCAGAGGCTGAACCGACGAAGCAAAGTAAGAAGAAATTCTTCTCAAATTTCTTCCCGGCCAAGAGAAAAACTTCTCGACAATAAGTTTCAATCTGTACTGCACAACGAGGATAAATAACATATAAAATCATCTGTACATGCGATAGGTGGCTAGTCAATTTAATAGGATTCACACAGCTCGATAAAATTACATCTTTTTTGCGGGGAAAATTGTCGTCAGCGATGGACGATTTGGCGTCACTTTCTTCACTTCGTCACCGACAACCTCGACGTTTTTATACGTGTAACCGATAAAATTCTGATCCTTCGGTGCATCTCCTTCGTCGAGGCCACTTTTCTTCCGCATACTCTCATCCTCTTCAAAGTCCTCAAAGTTGCGCGTGTCCAATTCGTGCGATACGATTGGATGGTACGGAGGATCGATAGTGTAGAGAGTATCCCAATCCAAGCCCGCGAAGAACTTGTGACGCTTGATTTCCTCCACTCCACCGCTCGTGCCCAAGCGTTGATCGGGATCGCACAGGAGACGCTCGATGAGGTCGCGCGCCTCGGGAGAGAGTGGCGCATCATCCGGAATCCTCAAGTGATGTCTCCAGTGCACAATCTTGCGACAAGTCGTCATGGGTTCATCGCTGTAGAATGGAGGGTAACCCATGAGCATTTCAAACATGATAGCTCCGACGCTCCACCAGTCACACTCCATGCCGTACCCTTTTTTGAGAAGAACTTCGGGCGCGATGTAGTCGGGGGTGCCCACCGTGCTGAACGCCAGACGACGACGATTCTTATGCCAGTTTGCTAAATCTTCGGCAGTTTTCGGATCGTTCGGTACTGAAACGGGCACGTTTCCGGAAACAGTGTCGTCGGCTGCCTCATTCTCCAGAATTTCCGGAAGCACCGCCTGTTGGTACGCCGGATCGATGGGCTTGCACAATCCGAAATCGCTCAGCTTCATGTGCCCGCTTTTATCCAGGAGCAAGTTATCTGGCTTGATATCCCGGTGAATAAAATTGTGCCGATGAATAGTTTCGAGCGCCGCCACCGTTTGTGCCAGGTAAAAACGTGTCTCCTCCTCGGTGAGCGTGTCCCGGCGAATGAGGAGCGTCATGACGTCGCCACCCGGAAGGTACTCCATCACCAAGTACAGAAACTGTTCATCCTGAAACGAATAGTACAGCGTCACCACCGTTTGTGAATTCACTTGCGCCAGCAAGTTTCGCTCCGCCCGCACGTGATCGACTTGACCACGACGAACCATTTCAGATTTCTTCAACTTTTTCATGGCGAAAATCTCCCCCGTGGCTTTGTGCTTCACCAGTCGAACCTCGCCTGCTCACAAATAACCCGTTGTATCGTCAGTCTTCACGTCCGATTTGAATTCGACAAAAGAAAGTCGCGATAACGTTTTGCGTTTAGCGGCGCGACGAAAGCTTCTCATCCACGCGTCCGAGCGAAACCTTCCAACTCGTCTCGTAGGAATATTCAAACTTTTCATCCAACCGACTGACGCGAGAAAAAAAAACAAAATTGCGACGCATCGCAACGCACCGAACGCCCCACGCCCAATCAACTTTAATGGTTCGAAATCCTCCACGCACATCTTCCGTCCAGTCCCGGATCCCGACGCCGTCGTCGCCGTCGATCCCGACCCCGTTCCGAGCGCCTCGACCCCTCGAGTAATCTCATCCGCGCCAGTCGCGCCGGAAGAAGACCCAATCGTCTTCGTCCCACCACCACCGACACCCGCCGCCGCAGTGCTCACACCACCGGTATTCGTCGCATCACTCTTCGTCTTTTCACCCTTGGATTTCCTCGCAAACGTTCGAGAAAACCACGACGTTCCAGCCATGATTCCAGATTAGTATAGTAGATTCCACTGGATGGATTGCTCTCGTTCAATCGGTTCGACTCGTCGCTTCGCTCGCGTCCTCCGTCCGGGGTTTCGACGTCCGCGGTTTTCGTTTCCTTTCGCGCGACAGACGCGCGCGCTCGTCTTCGTTCCTCCTCGCCCCCGTCGGCGTCGTCGTCGCTCCGACGAAACCCCGTCGAAGAGCCGTCGCGCACTGACGTCCATCGGGCCAGAGTCGTCGACGGGACGCAGAGACGGCACTGCGCGACTGGATGGGATGGAACCGAACCCGCCCGTCGTCGCCGATCGACTGCGCGCGCTTGACTCCATCGCGCGCGCGAGGAGCGCGCTGAGAGACGCCAAAGAAGCGCTACGTCGCGACGTCGGCGTCGTCGTCGGCGTCGGCGTCGGGAACGAAGCGCTCGAAGACGACGACGATCGGAATCTGGGCACTCGTCGAAGCGCCGCTCGAGCCGAGGAATCGAATCTTAGACGCGCCAGACGGGAAACGAAACGCGCGCGGGAAGAGGCGCTTCGACGCGGGATGAAAAACGCGCGTAAAGCGCGAGGGGAAGAGGAAAACGCGGCGAAGACGTCGACGGCGGTGACGAGAGAGATTTTAGGGGAGGTGGCGAGAGGGATCGCGGACGAATCGCGAATTCGCGAATTCGAAAGGTGCGCGAGCGAACGAGGCGGGGCGAAGGCGTACGAAGAGATGCGAAGGGTGGTGGATGAAGAGCGAAGGAGGATTTCAGAGGCGTGTGAGGAAATTATTTCGTCGTGTGAGGGGATGAAGGAGGGTCTACCTAGGGATGTGGAGGACGTGGAGCGCGTCGTCGGTCGGTGTCGCGAGGCGTTGGACGCGTGGTCGTTCGAACGGGCGAGAGTCGTCGAGGAGTACGTTCGAGCGGGCATGGCGGAGGAGATGCGACGGGAGAGTGATGCGCTCGCGAGGAGGATCGATGACGTTCGGTCGCTCGTGGATTCGGTGATTGATGGTCGATTGGATTTGTAAAAATTGTATTGTAATAAACTCGGTTAGTTTTCAACCTCTGAGAGCTTTCGCGCAAAGGACCCGCCTCAGTGCGCGACTCGCAGCAAACCGGTCGCGTAAAGGGTTCGTCGAGCGAAGACGTCCACTTTTTTCGTCGAAGCGCGCGGTAGAGAGACGTCGTTCGTGGGTGTGGGCGTAACAAGCGTCGAAACAATCAACCATGTCTCACTGCGCTCACGTGGCGGCTGCTGCGCACTTTTCGAGAGTCTTCGTGCACGGTGGACGCTCGAGAGACCCGACGGCGACGACGTCCGAGATCCCGTCGACGAGCGGAAGAAGAAGGTGCTCGACGATAACGCGCGCGAGGAAGCGCCCGGTGCGGTTGTCGAAGAATAAGAAGCGGGCAAAGGAGGAAGCGGCGACGAGGAAAAAGGATGCGTCGAGCGAACGTGCAGACGGAGCTCTGCGAGGACGAGTCGCCGATGCGGATCACGAGGCGAGACGGTGGTTGGGTCAGCACTTTTTGGTAGATTCTGGAGTGGTCTTGGACGCGGTCGAAGCCGCGGAGCTCAAGCCTGGGGATAGGGTGCTGGAGATTGGTCCGGGGACGGGAAACCTGACAAACGAGATGCTCAAGTGCGGCGCGCGGGTTTTAGCGGTGGAAAAGGATAGAAATCTCGCGGGAAAGTTGAAGGAAGGACTGTGTAAGGAGTACCCAGAGACGTTTGAACTCATCGAGGGGGATTTTTTAAAGTGGGAAGGGTTGGGCAAAGCATTTACGAGGCCATCCGCGGACACTCCGCGCGCTAAAGTCGTCGCGAACATTCCGTACAACATCACCACAGATGTTCTCAAAGTGCTGTTGCCGATGGGTGAAACCTTTGAAGACATGATATTTATGTTTCAAGAGGAAGTGGCGCAGCGTTTGGTCCGCGACGACGCCGGTGGTGGGGATTACAGAGCGATGAGCGTCCGAGTGCACTATTACTCCAAGCCGTATTACATTCGCCCGGTGTTGCGCGATTGCTTCATGCCCCCTCCGAACGTCGAGTCTTGCCTCATCGGATTCAGGCCAAAGGAAGCACACGAATTATTGCCGTTGAATGGGACGGATAAGCAATTTTTCACCTTTGTCCAAGCCTGTTTCGCCCAAAAGCGCAAAATGTTGCGCAACAACCTCAAGGCGGTGTGCAATGATGCGACCATGGACGACGCATTTGAGATGCTCGATAGAGGACTCAAAATTCGTCCACAAGAGCTCACGATGGAGGAATACGTCAAACTTTTTAACTTTGTGCGAGATCGTGAGCCTCAACCGTCGGAAACCGATAGATAGGTAGAGAGAGATGGAACGTTTTGTATGTGTAACTTGCGCGCATTTTATTTCATTTCTTTTACAAGTTTTGCGCACCCCTCGGAAATGTAGGACGGTTATCACGACCGGGTGAGCCTTTATCATCGCGTCGTGACTTTCATCTTCACATCGTTACTTTTCACTCTTCATCAAAATTTGCACCCCGTGGACGATGGACCAAACCCATCCGACAAAGAAGACGAAAGTCATCAACCACATCATGAGCAGCGCAACTAGGCCCTCCTTGGCTTTGTCCACCTTGATACACGCGATGGCGGTTCCAACGCCCGGGAAAAGCACGTTGAGCACCAAACATCCGATGGCGAGGGGTTGTTTTACCGTCACCAACGCGTCATTGTGTGTTTTTTTGATGAATTCGGTAAAGTCGGCGAACTTTTGGTTTGCCATCGTGTATTAACGTTGCCGTCGAATTATGACGTATAACGACTTTTGTGGGAAACCGACCACTTAACGACCGGGTCACCCGAAAGTGTTGAGAGCGCCCTGGGTGGATTCTAAGAACTTTTGTAGTCGATTTCGCGCGACGATCGCCGCAGCCGGGGCGTCTTCGTCGTCGTCTTCATCCATCAAAGGAGGACGTATCGATTCAGCGCGCCAGGACCCGTCGTCTTGCGGACCGTCCCAAAATCCGAACGGGACGTCGCGAAAACTCTGGTCGAGGGATTGAAGCGCGGCGGTGATACGCTCGGCATCGTGTTCTGTGACTTTATCTACGTCTTCGTAGCGGGTGGTGGTGAATAAGACGCCGCCGAGTTCGCCTGCGGAACGCCCCAACGCGCGCGCAATGGCGCTCACCGGCGGCGCTTGGATCGAGTCGCCTCGAACCATGACTACGGAGTGCGCGCGCGCGAGGTTGAGGTACTCGTTCGACGAGCTTATTCCCCAGCACTTTGCGCACGGGCGATCCGCAGCTCTCGATGAGCTAGACGCGGTCGCGGTCGTGTCTCTGTCGTTGGAGGGACCCACTGAGACGTTTCTTGCATCAGCTCTGACGGCGAAATCTGGCGGCAAGGCGATGGCGAATATGCGTTTGTACGGCTCGATGCGAGCGAAGAACGCGTCTGCTTTCAACACGCTCATGATTTCATCGCCTCTCGGACCAGTCGCGCGCCGTGCAGTGTCTCTGAAACCTTTTTGGGCTATGTCTACTGTGCTCATTATTAAATTCTCGTTCTATAAAGTGTCAATCAACTACGCGCGAGCGACGGGGCTCAATCCAAATCTTTGGTGGCGTCTTCAACGCCACTCGCCATTTCTTTTTTGAGCGCCGCGATTCTCTTTGCAACGTCAGGGTCCTCCTCTTCCTCTGCCTTGCGCTTCTTCTTATTGAGCTTCTTCTCTACGTCCTCCGTGATTGGAGTGTTCCACCAGATTGGACCGCCCATGATTCCGTCTCCAGAACAACAAGAAATACACCCAGTCTTCACGTTAGGCGTCAGTTGTTGTTGAGGAGCGCGCTGCGCCATTGGAACGCGACAAATCGAAGTCGTGCCAAAGTTTGTCGCCGACTTTTGGATGCACAAGAGCGAGCAGAGATTCTCGTAGCCCGGCTTGCGCCATTTCGATATGAGAGCCTGATCGGCAATCTTCTCTCGGCACAAGTAATCGTAAAGCTCGCGGCTCAGCGCCTTTCGTTTGTACATCAAGTCAAAGATGAATCGGTTCTTCTCCCAGTGGATCCTGTGAATTCTCCATGTGAGCTCGTTCTTTCTCTTACCCTCGTGCTCCTCACTGACGGCGTCTTTCATCTGCGTCTCAAAGTCTTCGATCGCCTGTTCGATCATCTCAAACCCCTCGGGGGGCGCTTTACCCTTCAAACGGCGTCGGAAGGACATCGTAAAAACTTTGCTCGCGCAGTCTAACGAAACAGGTTTGGTCGGACGTCGAGTGTGTCCCAACGGCTCGGTGGTTCCGAGGGGCGAATGCTTCGCGACGCACGACTGCACCCTGTTTCTCGCTTCACTCGCGTTCGATCGCGCGGCGTGGTGCGGTACGGCTCGACTCGCGGCTTCTGCGGCGTATACTGTCGCTTGCCACAGAGGGATTCTCCTACAGACTGAGTTTACACGAAAGTGCGTTGTGTGTTTGACTATCGACTAATTTAGACAGAGAAAAATCACTTCTCGACGCCAGTGATGCGCCCAGAATCATCGCGCTGAAGCTTGGAGTCATCACCCCCGTCTGCGGCTCGCCATGCGACGTCTAAAGCGGGACGAATCGCTCGCAAATTGTTCACGAGTCCTTCCCACGAGTCCTCCTGCGCGCCCGGGTTGCCTCCGATGACCAGCGTTCGGAGATTCGGGAACGTCTGATCGTCCCCAAAGCTCTTGACCATTGCCTCGAGACCTGAGGCACTCAAGCCGACCGCACCGAGATCGAGCATCGTCACCGACGACCCTCGAGCGGCGTCAAATAGCTTTGCGACTCCGTCGTCACCGAGTTTTGGATTGTCAAAGAGAGAAAGCGACTTGGAGCCGGTCAACGCGAATTTCAGACATTCCGTACCGCTGGAGGTGATATCACACGATCCAAAGTCGATACATGTCGGGGCGTGCGCCGCGAAAGCGCCTCGGGAGAGGTGTGCCAAGCCGTCATTGCCAAATTTGTTACCTCTGAGATTGACGTTGGTCAACTCTGAGCTTGCGCAAAGGAAAGCATCCAAACCTTGAACATCGCGAAGTTCTGAGATGCCACATTGTACGAAGTTTGCTTCCGACACTCTCAGTTTCTCTCCTGCCAGTTGACTGAAGCATGCTTGGGCGCCGCCATCCCCAAGTTTGACTCCACTCAGTTCGAGGTGTCGCAGCTGGTCGCATTTTGCCAAACCGCTTCCCAGAGCTGCCAATCCATCACCAGTGAGCTCACATCTGGTGAGTCCCAAAGTTTTGATCGGGCATGTTGATCGCAAAACATCCGCAAGCGCTCGCGCCGAGCCGTCATCGAGCTTACTATCGCTCAAATCGAGAGCCTCCAGAGCGCCACCTTCGCTTGCGCCCGCAAACGCCGCCCGATACCCAGTCTCGCTCAATTTATCGTTACGCCCCAAACGAACCTCTTTCAAGCTCCCACACTGCGACATGAAGCGTCCGATCGCTTCTCCGCTCGCATCTCTCACTCCTTTGTACTCCAAATCGATCTTTCCGATTGTCGCTGAGTGCGCCAGACCTTTTAGAACGACGTCGAGCGCCGACGTCTCCCCGCCTTCCTCGAGCGCGCTCCCGAATTCATCGTCTCCGATGCACAACGATTGAAGTTTAACATTTATCGCGAGCATTTTCGCCCATGCTTTGGCCCCAACCTCGCTAACGCGGTGTCCAGAGGCGTAAAACTCAACCAGAGAATCATTCTCCTCCAGCGCCTTCGCCGTGGCCACCTGCAGCGCTTCATCGAACGGGCGAAAACGAAGGACGTGAAGCGACGTGAGCGTCGGGTCGTTCTTCTCGAGCCTAGGCAGCCACGCGGGTTTATCCGCCGCGTCGTCGGGGGACGGTTTACCCCACGCCATGTTTCCTCGGTCGCCTCCAGTCTTTGACGCGCAGTCACTCACTCACTCACTCACTCCGTTAGTCATGCTTCGTCGGACCGCGACCCTCGGCCGATGTTTAACGACGACGAGACTGTCCTTCGCACCAGAGAGTCTCGAGCGAACGCCTTCCGCGGTCGCCCTCGTCGCGAGTCGTTCGCACGAGACGGCGGCGCGACGCGATGCACCACTCGGACAAGTGGATGTGAGAGAAAAGGCCAAGTTTGAAGCGGACGCCGCGCTGTGGTGGAACGAGCGCGAGGGTCCGTTCGCGGCGCTGCACGGGATGAATCCAACGCGCGTGGCGTTCATACGCGACGCAATGCGACGGAAGCTCGCGGTCGCGGGTGAGGTTGGGTTGGAACGGAGTCTAGAGGGGTTGAGGGTGTGCGACGTCGGTTGCGGAGGAGGGATTTTGGCGGAAAGTTTGGCGCGATTGGGCGCGCAAGTCACGGCGATCGACGCTGGGCCTGCAAATATTGCCATTGCCCAAGCGCACGCGGCGTTGGACCCGAGTTTGAGGGATACGTTGAAGTACGAGGCGATCACGGCGGAGGAGCTCGTCGATAGGGGAGAGCGTTTCGACGTCGTCACGAGTTTAGAAGTGATTGAACACGTCACAGATCCGCTCGAGTTCACAAAGTCTATCGCTTCGTTGGTGAAACCAAATGGGTCACTATTCATCAGCACGATCAATCGCACGGCGCGATCCTTCATGGGGGCCATTTTGGCTGCAGAGAGAGTGTTTGGCGTGGTGCCACCGGGGACGCACGAATTTTCCAAATTTCTCACCCCAGGAGAGATTGCGATGATGGTGAAACGCGGCGGGTGCGAGATGGATGAACTCGCTGGAATGGTTTATAACCCTCTGCGGAACAAATGGACGCTCTCCAGCGATACTCAGATTAACTTTATCGCGCACTGCATCAAGTCGAACGTCAACGCGACAATGACAAAGTAATCATTACTTCACTTAGAACGGGTACCGCCGCCTTGTACGCCGCTTGTAACATATGAATAGAAAGCATTGCACAACTATTAAAATATGGTGATTATTAAACTTCCCTACTCGTCCTCGAACAAAACTAAATCAAGCCACGTCTCTGATGGCAATGCGACTGAGCACAGCCTCTTCCAAACTATCAAGCGCGAGCTCGTTATCGTGCACCTTGTACCATTTTTTAATCGCCACCGCATCCACCGCCGGTCTCGAATCGAACCCCACGCTCTCTCCTCTCACCAATTTTGCAATCTTTTCAAAATCCCCATCCACTGGATCGAATTTACACACCAAAAGCGCCTCTGATTTCTCGCTCGGACCAAACCGCCGAAACGCCTCTGAAATGTGCTTCGTCGGCCCGAGACAAAACACCAACTCTGAGTGCAACGCCTTGGTCACCATCGCCCCGCGTTCCCTCGCCGTCGCCGCCTTGTGCGCCGCGAGTCTCAAGCAATCTTTACTCGCCACCGCTCGCGCGTCCAACACCGCCGCGTCGAGCGTTCCGTTCACCAAAGCCTCTCGCACTTCGACCGCGTTGGTCACCGACACAAAGGTCCACACCCCGAGCGTCGATGCCGCCGCCGACGCTTCGTCCGTCCCTCCCTCCGTCCGTCCCTCCAACACTATGCGTTCCATCGTTCCGAACGACGGGCGCGCGCGAGAGCGCGTTCGCGTTCGTGCGCGTTCGCGCGCGTCGTCGTCTGTCGGTGGACTCCCCGAGGAGTGAAGTCAGTCGGTCCAGCGCGCCACTCGACGACGCGACCTGACGACATGACGAGCGAGTACACGATCAGTCGTCGACAGAGCGAGTCGTTACGCGTGTTACGGGACTCGAAGTACGTGTTGAAACCGATTCCATCGCCCGACGGCGGCGAAGAGGAAGGCGTACGCACTGATGGACGACGGGAATCCCGTGACGATGATGATGATTACGACGACAATCAACGAAACGACGACGGTCGCGCACCCACCGTCGGCGTCGGACGAGGAGGAGGAGGATCCCAGAAGAAAGTTTCGGTATCCGTCGATTTCGACGCCGACGGTGTGGAACCGAGCGAATTGCGTTTCTCGCTCGCGAGAGCCGCGACCGAGCGCCGTCGAGAGTCCGAAGGCAACCGAGAAGACGAAGAAGACGAAGAAGACGAAGAAGACGGATTCAACGCCCGCGTTCAAGTCTTCGCTCCGGTGCATCGGGTCGATGTCCCTCTACCCGTCGACCCCGGGGAGGTTTCCGCCTTTGAAACCGCGGTGGAGGCGCTTAAAAAAGGTCAACTCGAGGTGCGAAAAGTTGGTTCAACGAAGTGAACGCAGCGCGAAGAGAAGGATGCGCCTGAATCACTGTCATAAATAGTAATATAGATAGATCATAGAGTTTATTTGTATAATATATGTAACATATGTCCGAGTTATTTAAACTTGATCTTTTGTGTTCCCGCGCGAGTCGACGCCTCTCTCCTAGAATCCCTAGACGACTGCACACCGACGAACGAGCGACACTCGCGAGCGAGCGCTTTAGTGGCGCGGCCCGGACGGAAGACGACCCGACTCGATCGGTTGATTGAGGCTGCCGCGAAGTAACGGTAAAACGAACGACGCTCGCGACGCGATACGTTGACTTGGCGTTCGTGCGAGTGATGTCCGATCAAACCGGCGCTGTCCCGACCTCGTCCGTGCTCTTCGCGGTGCACAAGCAGTTGCAGCGACGATGCGCGGATAAGACTGCGGCGTTTTTGGCGTGTAAAAAGGCGGATCAGGATCCGGAAAAGTGCCTGCAGGCGGGCGCGGCGATGACGGGATGCATGGTGGATTTGCTCAAGGACTTGAGGAAGAAGTGTCCGGAGGAGCTCAACGCGTACGCATCGTGTCTCGATTACAGGAGCAATAATTTGGACAAGTGTCGGGCGGCTCAGGAAGCGTTCGAGTCGAAGTGTCCGCTGTAGAGATTCAGTAGGTCGCCGCTTGACTAATGTCACTTCTTTGTAATTCAAAACGTAGCTCTCTAGACTTCTAAAACGTCCTCACCCACTCCCACTACAGGACTACTAAAGTTATTTAACAACTCGCGCGCCTCCGGAATCAACCTTGACCGCTTTGAGCGGACGCCGAACCAACGAGACGCATTGAATGATGTCTCCCATCCTCACATCTATGACATCCGCGAGTGCGATGCCGCAATCGCTCCCTTTACCGACAGAGTCAACCTCGAGACGATGCCGGCGAATGGAAGCGCAATCCAACAATTCTTCGTGCACGGATTCGCCATCGCGAATCAGTCTAAACTTTTCCCCAGCTTTCATCGTACCCTGTCCAACGACGCATCCGGCGACTATGGTGGCGTTGTTCCCTCTCGCGCCAGACATGTCAAAGATTTGAACCACGCTCGCCTCGCCTTCAATTTGCTCATGTTCCTCCATCGGAGCGAGGCCGGTAAGCATCTCTCCCACTTCGTCGAGAAGGTGATAGATGACACGATGTCGAACAATACGCACGCCATTTATTTTTGCCATCTTTGCGAGCGCATTCGGAGGTTCTCGAACGTTGAAGGCGAGTATTGGCGCTCCGATGGCTGCGCTGAGACTCACGTCGCTCTCTGTAATTGCGCCTACACCCATGAAAACCACCTTGAGCCCGACCGCGTCCGATCCGAGACCTAAGACTGCGTCTCGTACAGCTTCAGCGGTCCCTTGGACGTCCGCCTTGACGATCACATTCAAGTTACCGCGTTCCTCTGGATCAATATTAGATTGGCTGATGCTCGTCTCGGTCTCCGTTTCTGCTTTCAGACGCTCTTCGCGGTCGCCTCGGGCTTGACTGATTCGCTTCGCGCGAGATTCAGAATCAACCATTGTGATCGCATCACCTGCGAGCGGCACACCTTTCAAGCCGACGAGCTCGAAGGGTTCAGACGGACCAACCTCAGAGAGTTGAGAAGCCTTTCCATCTCTCAGCGAGCGAACTTTGCCGTACTGTGTACCGACGACGACGTACGATCCAACCTTCAAAGTACCAGAGCTGAGCAAACCGGTCGCAATTGGACCTTGACCCTTGTCTAACTTTGCTTCCAAAACCACACCGGAGACTTTGCCGGTAGTCGTCGTCGTGAGTTCCAGTGCGTCCGCCTCAAGTACCAAGCACTCCTCGAGCTCTGACAATCCAGTGCCTTGAATGGCCGAAACCGGTACGCATTGAACCTTGCCCCCGTACTCTTCAAGTTCTATTCCCATGCTCGCAATTTCCTTCTTCACTTTCTCTGGATCGGCGTTATCTCTATCGATCTTTGTGAGGGCCACGACCATCGGTACGCCGGCAGCTTGGATGTGTGCCGCCGCTTCTCGGGTTTGAGGCATCACCCCATCATCCGCAGCGACAACTAGGACGGCAACATCCGTTGCGGTGGCACCACGTTGTCGCATCGCACTAAACGCGGCGTGACCTGGCGTATCTAAGAAAGTCAAAGACCCGTGTCCACCCGGAAGCTCGACGACAAATGCGCCTATGTGCTGCGTGATACCGCCAGCTTCACCCGCCGCAACAGACGTCTTTCTGAGCGAATCTAGAAGAGTCGTCTTTCCGTGATCAACGTGACCCATCACCGCGACCACTCCACGCCGGCGAATGCGATCACCATCCGCGGCATTCGGATCCGCTTCCACGTTGACGTCAACGTCGAGTTCGAGGCCAACGAGCTCCATCACGTCTGTCGACACGACGTCCTCTTTCGACGCCAACGACTCACCCAGGTTGCTCAAAACCGTTTCTAAATCAATAGATTCCATCTCAAGCGCTTTTGCAAACTCCGCCAGCGTCGAACCTTCCGTTACAGAGACGCTACCGCCCGCTCGAGGACTCTCCAGTGACCGCGTCTCCTTTTCCGCTCCGTCATCCTTCCTCTTCGCACGCACCGTACCTTTACCCGCAAACTCAACTTTCCGATACTTGGAAATCTTCACATGAGCTTTTCCCTTCTTCCCACCGCCTCCTTGGTCATCGGCGGCGGCGTCATCCGCGCTCAATTTCCTTCCCTTGTACCCGGCGGATTGCTTCTTCGCCCTTCTCCCTCCACTCGGCCCCGACGACCCCGAAGACGACGCGAACGATCCAGAATTGCCCCGTTCCGATCGTCCTTTCGCCATCGCCGACGTCACCGTCGTCGAGATTCCCCTCACGGACGTCGTCGTCCGCGTTTCCTCTCCATCCAACCTCGACGAAAAGGTCCCGAGCGCCGCGCGCAGAGCCGCCGACGACGTCGAGACGTCCCCGCGACGACAACGAGGACGAGGATCGGCGGGCCCACCCGCGCGCGATGCCTCCACCAACGCCCGCCGCAGCGCCCGTCGCAGACCGAACATCGTCGTCGGCGTCGACCCACGGCGCGCTGTGTCGTCGGCGTCGTCAGACTGAGGAGCGCAAGGTGATGATGTTGACGCGCGCTTCACCGGCGTCGATCTCCCCGATCGCGAGTGCGTCGTCCGGTCGAAGACGCGTCATCGATCGACGAATCAATGGACGCGTCATGCGAGCGTTCGGGACGACGAGCGCGGCGCGGCGGCGGCGCAGCGAACGTAGTCGTGTCGTCGTTCGTTACGAGAGAGGCTTGCTCACCGTCCGACGCGCGTCGTCGTCGAGAGAGGACGAGGATGAGGACGAGGAGGGAGAGACGACGACGACGACGACGACGATACGGGCACGTTCGGTGATGCAGACGATCGGGGATAACTATTTCATCTTTGGGATCGGGGCGGTGTTGGTTGCGGCGCAAGCGCCGGCGCTGAGAGACGCGATGGACGCTGCGCTTGGCGTGGGCGGAGGCGGTGCCGAGACGTACGCGATCGCGGCGTTGTTTTTCATAGCTGGGTTAGGATTACCGGTAGATGTGCTTCGGGATGCGGCGTCGGACGTACGATTGAATGCGTTCGTGCACGCGTTTATATTTGTATTTCCGACGACGCTCGTCGTGTGCGCGGCGCCGGCGCTCCAGAGCACTGGATGGTTGGATCAGAACACGTTGAACGGACTCTTCGTCATGGCTGCGCTGCCCACCACGGTGGGTTCCGGAGTCGCGTTCACGCAGTCTGCCGGTGGGAACTTTTCGGCGGCTCTGTTGAATTCGATGTCGAGCAACTTGCTCGGGATTTTTCTTACGCCGTTTCTCATTCACTCATTCTTGGGGGCGGATTCCAGCGTAGATCCCCTCGCGTCGAGCTCCAAGCTTCTCCTCGAAGCCTTCTTGCCCGTCGTTCTCGGTATGAGTTTAAGGAGAATCCCCGGAGTGGCTCAAGCCACCTCGGGGGCGCTGAAGGAACCGAGCAAATTCTTGTCCGACACCATCCTCCTCGGCATCATTGCCAAGACGTTTGTCGTCGCCGAAAAGAGCGAGGCTGGTATGCTCGACTTGAACGCCGCTTTACACCTCGTGAGCGCGCTCGCCGTCTTCATGCTCATTCATAAAGGCACGATTTTTGCGTCAGCGATGGCCATCGACAAGTTTTCGAGATCGGATCGAGTCGCGGCGCTCTACATGGGCAGCCACAAGACGCTCGCCTTTGGCTTGCCGCTCATCCGAGCCACATTCGAGAACGATCCCAACCTCACCGCGTATCTTCTACCCCTGATTGTTTACCACCCGATGCAAATTCTCGTCTCCTCTCTTCTCGTGCCTCCGCTCAAGGCGTACGTCCGAGGTGAGACGGATGAAGTTTCATCCTAGCCGCCGGCTTCCCGACGGGGCCCCTCTTAGCTTTTTAGAAACCGCCGCTTAATAGTCACCGCGAGAGTCGAGAACGCGAACGCGATCTTCGAGCGCGCGCGCACACGCACACCGCGAAACAAAGAGAGAACGCACGCGCCTTTTAAACGCCTTTTCATCGCTTCACATCGTCATTTACGCGTGAATTACAAGACAAATTCCTCCTCGCGCGCGCGAACAGAAACCCTATTAAAAAACGAGCGTCGTCGTCGTCGCGTCGTCCTCCTCCCTCACCAACCCCGACGCTCGTTTCGTCCAGCCTAAAACGTGAATATAAATGAAATCATCCGCACCGCTCTCAACGGCATCTTCCCCTCGCTCGTCTACTACTACCGTCCGTCGTCCGTCCGTCCGTCCCAACGTCCATCCCTCACTTGCTCACCACGGTGAACACCGCCGGCTTGTCCTCGGGCTTCATCTCTGGGTACGACACCGGCGTCCGGTTCCGGTCGCTCGCGCGGTGTTTCTTCGGTCGCGTGTCCGTGTGACCCTTGGTCGCCTTCTTACGCGGGTGGCGCGCCGCGCGCACCGTGAACGTCATCGGGGCCCCGATCGTGATAGCCATGTCGCTCGCTCGCAGTCAGTCAGTCGCCCTGTGCCGCCGGGAGGGGACCTCGACGTCGACGTCGGCGGGGTGCGTCAGTCGGTGCGGTCGGTCGGACGGTCGGTGCGACGATGGACGTAGTAGTGCGATTCACGCGCGTAGGAAGAAACCGACGAGTCGTGAACCGCAGAGGGTGGTCATTTTATTTAGACGACGACGAGAGGACGACGAGAGGGCGACGAGAGGGCGGCGGCGCGCGCTGCGCCGATGTACACCATACTATTTTATCATTTTTAACAGTATATAAGAAGGTAAGTGACATTCAATCACCCACACCCCCCACCTAGGGTTTTGATCGTAGACCCCAGTCGGGCGATCGCGCGTCGACGCTGAATTTTTCATTTCATCCCACACCCACCCCCGAACGGGATTCGGGATTCGGGATTCGTGATCTCGGGATCTCGAACGGGATCTCGTCGTTTCGAACGAACGGGATTTCCAACGTGGATAAGAGAGACGAGACCCGTCCGTCCGTCCGTCCGTCCGTCCGTCCGTATAAACACAAAGCGTTTCTCAATCTAATAATAAACGCGAGTGTTCGATAGAAACGATATCCGACGACCCGACGTCCGATCTCTCCGGTTTTCTCCCTTTCTTCTCTATCCTCTCTCCCCGGGCGGATGTCCGTATGCGTGGTGAGACGAGTGGATGGATCAGGATCAGGATGTGACTCGGATGGGACTCGGACGGCGCGAGCGCGGGTGCGCGTGACGGACGAAGACCGCGCGGTACTGGGTGACGCGCGCGTTGTACCGCCGACGCCCGGGTTCGCGACGACGGAGTGAACGACAGAGACCGCGAACGCGGAGTGAACGATAAGAGACACCCGACGGAAGGAGGTCTGGGATGATGGCGACGACGACGACGGCGACGGCGACGACGGCGCGAGCCGGGATCCGAGGGACGAGACTGGGTAAGATGACGCGCTCGGGAAAGGTTCGGACGACGAACCGAAGAGCGACGGTCGCGGTGCCGCGCGCGCAGGCTGTGTCGCAAGAGTACGCGATGAATGAAGCCGGTGTGCTGGTGCCGACCGGGAAGTACTGCGTGAACCACGCGGAGACCGTGCGCAGAAAGACGCGGACGGTGACGGTGGGCGACGTGAAGATTGGCTCGGAGCACCCGATCGTGAAGCAGACGATGACGACGTCTGATACGCGTGACGTGGAGAAGACGGTCGCGGAAGTCATCCGATGCGCCGATGCGGGCGCGGAGATGGTGCGCATTACCGTGCAGGGTATGCAAGAAGCCAAGGCGTGCAAGGAGATCAAGGAGACGCTCGTCGCGCGCGGATATAACACGCCGCTCATCGCGGATATCCACTTTGCGCCCAAGGTTGCGATGATGGTTGCTGAGTGCTTCGACAAGATCCGGGTCAACCCGGGTAACTTTGCCGATGGTCGCAAGAAGTTTGAAGACATTCTTTACGAGACGGATGAGGAATACGAGGCGGAACTCGCGGAAATCGAAGAGATTTTCACCCCGCTCGTGCTCAAGTGCAAGGAGCGCGGCGTCGCCATGCGCATCGGTACCAACCACGGTTCCCTTTCCGCGCGCACCTTGTCTCGCTACGGTGACACTCCGATGGGTATGGTTGAGTCTGCTTTCGAGTTTGCCCGCATCTGCCGCAAGCACGACTACCACAACTTTGTCTTCTCCATGAAGGCGTCTAACCCTCTCGTCATGGTGCAAGCGTACCGCTTGCTCTCTCACGAGATGTACAAGCTCGGCTGGGATTACCCGCTTCACCTCGGTGTTACTGAAGCCGGTGAAGGTGAAGATGGACGCATGAAGTCTTCCATCGGCATCGGTGCCCTCTTGCTCGACGGTCTCGGAGACACCATTCGCGTGTCCCTCACCGAAGCTTCCGAGCTCGAGATTGAGCCGTGCACTCGCTTGGCCAACCTTGGCATGAAGGCGTGCGCCGATAACATCGGTGTCGAAGCGTTCGAAGAGACCGTTCGTGATTTCAAGACCTTCACCCGCCGATCTGGTGACATGCCGCAGGCGAAGGATGCCGATGAGGTTGACATGACCAATGTCTTGCACCGCGACGGCTCTGTCCTCGCGTCCGTCACCACGGCTCAACTCGCCTCTGAAGATCCGTTCTACCGCGACTTGGGCGCCAAGCTCGCCGTCGGTATGCCGCTTCGTGACATCGCCACTTGCGATTCCATCTTGTTGAGTGAAGTCCCGGCTGACTCTGAAGAGAAGGCGTTGCGATCCATCCGCCGTTTGCAAGAAATCGGCGTCGGCGTCATTGTTCCGGCTGACGTCTTGAAGAAGACGCCGTTGAAGAATGCTATCGCCCTTGTCTCTGCGTCTGACGTGAACGCTCCGTTGCCGGAAGGCGCTGTTCGCCGCGCGGTCACCTTGAACGGTTTTGAAACTGCCGAACAAATCAAGGCGGTTGCCGCTTCCGACGCCGTCATGGCGCTCATCAAGACGAAGGATGGCGAGTCTCGCCTCCACTCTTCTCGTCGCCTCTTTGAAGAGATGGCCCGCTCTGGCGCCACTGTTCCGGTCATCCACCACATGTACATGCCCCAAGGCGACAAATCTGACATCGTTATCCAATCTGGCTCCCAAGTCGGCGGTCTCCTCGTCGACGGCCTCGGTGACGGTGTGTTGATTGAGTACTCTGGAGCGGACAAGGAGATCACTTTGGACTTCCTTCGCACCACTTCTTTCGGCTTGCTCCAAGGTTCTCGCATGCGTAACACCAAGACGGAGTATGTTTCTTGCCCGTCGTGCGGCCGAACCCTCTTCGATCTCCAAGAGATTACCGCTCAAATCCAAGAAAAGACGGGTCACTTGCCGGGCGTCGCCATCGCCGTCATGGGGTGCATTGTCAACGGTCCGGGTGAGATGGCTGATGCCGACTTCGGCTATGTCGGTGGCGCTCCGGGTAAGATTGATCTTTACGTCGGCAAGGAAGTCGTTAAGCGTGGCATCGCCATGGAAACGGCTACCGACGAGCTTATCCAGCTCATTAAGGATAATGGGAGGTGGATGGACAAGGAGCCCGAGGAGGCTGCTGCGTAAAGAAAGAAAGATAAGGCTTAGCTTGCATGTTTAATAAGTACTGAGATGATTGATTCTTCAAATATCTTTTCAGCTTAGGTTACAAAAAATTAGGTGCGACCTTGACTCGTCAAGGTGGGATAAATAGAGATGTTCTACTCGCTTCGTTGCCCACGGAAACACTTAAATTTGATCAAGTGCTTGTGCAATATCAGCCTCGATATCCGCGTAGTCTTCAATACCAGTCGAGAAACGCACAAGGTTATCCTTAATACCGATTTCCGCGCGCTTTTCAGGACCTTGATCCCAGTACGACACGACAGTTGGTTGCTCAATGAGCGACTCCACACCACCAAGAGAGGGCGCAATGTACGGCAGCTTGCAGCTATCGATAAACTTTGCAGTCGCCCAGAGGTCACCCTTCACTTCGAAAGAAACGACACCACCGAAACCCTTCATGTATTTCTTCGCCACTTCGTGATCGCAGTGGCTCGGAAGGCCCGGATAGTGCACTGTTTCTATCTTTGGGTGAGCTTCGAGGAACTGCGCCAGACGCATTGCGTTGTCGTTGTGTCTCTCGACGCGAAGAGCGAGAGTCTTCAAGCCACGAAGAACCAAATAAGCGGCATGCGGATCAATCACACCACCAAGAATGTTGTGGAAGTGTCTAACCGCCGCCACGGCGTCCTTCTTACCGACAATGACGCCCGCGAGGACGTCATTGTGACCACCAAAGAATTTAGAAGCGCTGTGGATAACCAAGTCAGCGCCGTAATCCAAAGCGCGAGAGTTGCACGGAGTCGCAAAGGTGCCATCGATGCACACGAGGCATCCAGACGGCTTGCACAACTTGACGATGCGCTCAATGTCGACGCATCGAAGGTACGGGTTCGTCGGCGATTCAGAAAAGTACAACGAGCACTTGTTCTCCTTGAGCGCCTTCTCCAAGCCTTCGTAGTCGGACGGGTCGAGAACCGTAGAGGTGATTCCCATCTTCGGCAAGAAGGTTTGGATGAACTGACGAGTACGTCTGTAGCAATCCGTCGTGGTCACGATGTGACCGCCCGCCGGGACGAGAGCGAGAAGCATCGTCGTGGCTGTGCACATGCCAGACGCGCTCAGCAAGCAGTCCTCCCCACCCTCAAGTTGTCGAATCTTTTCCTCGCACGCCTTCGTCGTCGGGTTGCCGTAGCGACCGTATTCGAAGCTTCCATAGCGTCCCTCTTGATACGCAATCAATTCCTCGGTATCCTTGAAGTGATACGTGGAAGTACAAACAATCGGGGTCGTCAACGAGTCCGATACCCTTGGTCGTCCCTCCTTTCGTTCGCCTGTTTCACGGAGCATCGCAAGTCGTCACCAGTTAGTATCTTCGTTTCCTCCCGTCGAACGTCGTTTCGAGCGTTAAAAATCAATCACAAAACCCGGCTCAAAGTCATCTTTACACCTCTCGATCGTCATCCGTCCGTCTACACGCACCGTTTTGAACGCACTGCGTCGAGTCGCCCCAAGGTTTCTCGCCGCCCTCGGCTCGCGTCGTCGTCTTCCCTCGTCCCACGCGTCGTCCGCGAGTCGCCCCGACGCCGGTAAGTTTCACCGACGTCATCAGTTTAGACGTCATACCGCCCACTGCGCTCATTCTTTTGCTCCTTTCCCGCTGCGTCGGCGGAAAATATCGTTCGTCAGTCAATCTCGAACCCCGATGATGAGGTCGTTTGTTTCAACGCAAGAAGCGCTCGTCGCTTAAACGTTTCGGTCGCTTCTCGCGGCGCTTCTTCGGTCGCTTACACGTACGTTTAAAGTAGTAGAACGCCCCTGTAGATCCGTCGTCGAAGTCTTCGACGCCGCGCTGTGACGACGACGCGAAACACGATGACGGCGAACGGGGTCCCCTGGGGTTCTTTTGTTACTGTTTACCGGTACACATGTATATCCTGTCGAGCCTCGCGACGATTCATAAATCGTCGTAGGGAGCGGACATTCGGACGCGCAAACGGGCGCTTTCGGCAGTCGTCGCAGAGGGTGGACACGACGGTTCCTCGCGTGTAAAGACAAGTTTGTGTTCAATCTACTACAGAAATTAATTTCTATACAACTAAAAGTGCATGCTAAAGGGACATCATGTTCTCCGCGGCGGAGGACGGACATCCGACTGGCTCTGGAAGCGTGCAGGCAAAGTCGCAGGAACCGAAGACAAAGGTTCGCTGTTGACCGTCAAAGAGGCGGTTGTAAAACTTATCGACGCCGTCGTCGAAGACTTTCGTGCAACGATCCATGAGAGTCATGGAGGCTGGCGAGGCGAATCCGGGGCATCGACGACCGCCCTCACCGAGACACCCAATGTCACTCACCGTAGTCTCGTCAGTAATATTGTCGAGCGGATAGAGATAAAACCCAAACTCTTCTCCATCCGCAAGATCGACATCGACCTCGTACGTCCCACATCTGCTCTGCGTCATTTCTTTTGACGCCGAGAAGAGGAAATCGCTCGATCTAGACTTGGTCGCTACTCGAGCTCCGACGACGCCCTCCCACTGCCCGACGGGAAACGTCAATTCCTTGAGCTGCGCGCACGCCGTGTACAGCGTCAAATGCACCGTTCGCGTCGGCGACGGGGGTGTAGACTCCACATCATCCATGTCGTTCTTATCCACATCCCCTGACATGTACTCGCCTGGTTTCCTCACCAATGAAGTCGATTTCGAAGACGCATCCGCCGCCGTGTGCGTAACAAACGGATCGCTCACCACCATGAACGGCGACGCATCCGACTCCCCGAGCGTCGACGACGAAGCAGAATCGTTCGATTCGCTTCGCCTCATCGCCTCATCCGATCCTCCGCGTCCCGATTCCGGCGTCATCAAACCCCCATTCATCATCATTCCGTCAACACCATCTTTCACTCTGTCGTGACGCAACACAACGTCACCGAATAACGCCAACCCAGCGAGCGCGACGCCGACGACGAACATCGGTTTCAACCGTCCCGTCGTCGATCGTCGCGTCGTCGTCGTCGCGTCTTCACTGCTCTCTCTCCCCGTCAACAGCGGTGCATTTTCCTCGTCAAATTCACGAGGCATGTTGGTCTCACTCGTATAACGCGTCGAACAATGCCGTGTGCGTGTTACATACACTGTTCAACTGATTGTTAGACTAGATGGTTACAGAAACGTGCGTGACGTGGTTTGGACGCGAGAGACACCGCAGACGGACGCGCGCGAGACGACCGCGGTCGCGACGGGGTGCCCGACGATGACGACGGCGACGATGACTGCGGCTGCGGTTGCGGGTCGAGCTTCGGGTCGACGAGGAGCGCTCGGGTCGAGAAGGAACGAAACGGGGAAGGCGTCCAGTGGGTCGAGGACGACGACGACGGCCGATGGCTGCCGACGCCGTTGCCGACGAATCGAGAGGGCTCCCGCGACGCGGTGCGAGGCGACGGGTAACGATGTTGATGTTGTGGGTAAGGTGGTCGTGCTCGGAGGAACCGGGCGCGTGGGAAGCGCGACGGCGAGCGCTATTCGACGGGCGATGGGAAACAGAGGAGAGCTGACGCTGGGTGGACGGACTCGAGAGCGGGCGAGCGAGGCGAAGGCACGACACGCTGAGCTGGTGGACGCAGCATTCGTGGAGGTGGATGTCTTGGATAAGCAGAGCGTGATGCGAGCGATCGAAGGGGCGGATCTCGTCGTGAACACGGCGGGTCCGTTTCAGCGGCGGGAAAGCTGCGCTGCGCTCGAAGCCGCCATCGAACTTGGGGTGAAATATTTGGACGTGTGCGACGATGCCTCATACGGCGCGCGCGCAAAGAAGTTGTCTGATAAGGCAAAAGCGTCCGGGACGGCGGCGATCACTTGCGCCGGTATTTATCCCGGGGTTTCCAACCTGATGGCTCTCGATATCGTCCAATCGATGAAGGCTGACTTTGCCGCCGAAGAGGGTAACGAGGGCAAAGACCCCGAGGTGGAATACGTTCTCTACAATTACTTCACGGCTGGATCGGGTGGTGTCGGTACGACCATTTTGGCGACGAGTTATCTGCTTTGCGGAGAGGAAGTGGTGTGCTGGGAGGACGGTCAGCGGGTCGTAACAAAACCGGCGTCTCAACGCAAGGTTGTGGACTTTGGTAAGGGAGTCGGTAGACGCGAGGTGTTCCTGTACAACTTGCCCGAAGTCGCATCTACTCGGGAAGTTTTGGGCGCGCGAACCGTCAAGGCCCGTTTTGGCACCTCTCCGGGCGTGTGGAACGGCGCCATGGTGGCCATTGCCAATCTCGTTCCCAAGTCGTTGCTTGAAAACCAAGACGCCATGAAAGCCTTGGCTGAATTCTCGGCTCCGATCGTGAGATCTGTCGACAGTATAGTTGGAGAAACCACTTCGATTCGCGTGGAAGTCAAGCTGAAGGATGGCAAGCAGGCGGTGGGTCTGTACACGCACCCGCAACTGAGCGAGTGCGTCGGAACGTGCACTGCCGCATTTGCCTTGGCCATGTTGCGCGGTGAGTGCGCTCCTGGAGTGTGGTATCCGGAAGAAAAGGAGGCTATCAGCGATAGAAAAGCGTTGTTCGACATGGCAAAGGAAGGAACGTCGCTCTTCCTTCTCAACCAAGCGCCGTGGATGGTAGAGTCAAAGCCCGTCAACCTCGGTTTCGGCCTTTACTGGACGTGATCGAGTCAGGCGATTGGATTAGCCTCATGCCGGTTTAGGAAGCGATTTATTACTGCAAAAAATAGCATTTGTTAAATTGTTTTAACGGGAACGAATCTGTTCATATATCACACGCCTAATACTAGTTCAAGGAAAGACTCAAGCGGCCGCATTCGCCGTAAACGCCTGGACCGCCGTGCTCACGACGGAAGCGAGTTGGATTCCTTCGTCAGCGCCTTGGGCCAAGAATCTATCAACCTCACCCATCCTCATGAAAATCTTCGCTTTGATCGGATCCGCGCACTCAGCGGCCAACACAGTGTCAGAAAACTGTTCCATGATGCAAAGTGCCGAAAATCCGTCAAGGCTGATGTCCTCCATCTGCGTCTGCGCTTCATCGAATTTGCCATCACGGCACAGCTCGTAGAGCTTGTTCATTTTTTCATCCGGTACTCGACCGGCAACCTCGGTGATGTTGGCACCTTCAACCTTGCCGCTGTACAAACGAGCGGCGCTTTGCAACAACGTAATCGCCTTGCGCATATCCCCGCCGGAGTGCTTGGTACACATCGGAAAGACATCATCGGCGACTTGTAACCCTTCTTGTTCACTGATAAACTTCAATCTGTCGCCCATGGTGCCTTGCTCAAGCGGTTTGAATCTGAACTTTGCGCATCGACTCGTGATGGGATCGATGATTTTCGTCACGTAGTTGCACAGCAGAAAGAAGCGAGTCACCTTTGAGTACGTCTCCATCATCCTTCTCAACGCAGACTGCGCATCGTTCGTCATGGCATCTGCTTCATCTAAAATCAATATCTTGTACGGCGGGGACGCATACCCCGGCGCCGGCGCTCCCACGGCCAAGGACGCAAACGTCTTGATCTTGTTTCGCACCACCGAGATGCCGCGCTCGTCGGATGCGTTCAGCTCCTTCACGCGCGACGCGAACAGCTCCGGTCCATACAGCTGTCTGCAAATCGCCAACGCCGCCGTCGTCTTACCCGTACCAGGAGGTCCATAGAACAAGCAGTGCGGCATGTTTCCCGTCTCGAGCGCAGTCTTCAGCACTTGCACCACCTCTTCCTGGGACGCGATGTCCGTCACCACCTTTGGTCGGTACTTTTCCACCCACGGTTGGTGCGCCACCACGCGCACCGGCGTCGCGTCCTTCATCTCCGCATCCGTCATCGTATCCCTCGTTTCTTCGCGTCGTTCAACGGAGCGACGACGCACTCTATCGCGCGTCTCGTCTCGTCTGTCCACGTTTTTCAAATAGTCTTCCTCAGCGCTCGAGCGCGGGAAACGAACGGAGCGAGCCCACGTTTTTCGCCAAGTTTGAGGGTCCCGGTTAAACCCTAACGTACGGATAAACAGTTTAAATGTCGATTTTTTGACTCTTTTTGAGACGCACTGAACGACGCGAGAAGACCGACGGAAGACGACGACGACGACGACGACGACAGAGGACGACGACGTCGGGACGGGAGGAAGAAGACGCTGGAGACGATGAGAGTGGAATACGAGATGCGTATCAGAGCTTCTGATGGGGCGTCGACGTCCCGGGGAAGCGGGAGTGGGACGGTGCGACGAAGGTTGGGAAAAGCGTCGGGAAGGCGGCGGTCGGCGGTCCGGGCAAAGGTGGACACGTGGACGGACGTGCGATTGCCCTTGGACGAGCGATGGAGCGCCGAGTTTATGAATACGTACTGGCAGAAGAAGCCGCTACTCATAAGGCAGGCGATTCCGGACTTTAAGCCGCCACTGGATGGGAATGAAATCGCGGGACTGGCGTGCGAGGAGGATGCGAGCGCGAGACTCTTCGTCCGGGAGGGAGCGGACGAGGCTTCCTGGAGCAAGAGAATCGGGCCCTTTAAGGAGGAAGACTTGACATCGCTTCCAGAAGACAAGTCTTGGAGCTTAATTGTTAACGAGTTGGATGTGCAGGCTCAACCTTTCGGGGACATGCTCGAGTTGTTCAACTGTTTTCCGCGTTGGCGCATAGCGGACATTCAGGCGAGCGTCTCGCCCGATGGTGGGGGCGTCGGTCCGCACTCTGATCATTTTGATGTATTTTTACTTCAGGCTGAGGGAGAAAAACTGTGGGCGGTCGCGAATAACGAGGATTACTGGCCAGATAACGATCCCGCCTTTGTGCCAGATTGCGAGATTCGAGTGTTGAAAGAATTTGTCGAAGAAGATTCCTTCACCTTGGTCCCCGGCGACATGCTTTACCTGCCCCCGAAAGTCGCACATAATGGTGTAGCGGTCAATTCCGCTCCCGGGGTGAGCGTAACGCTGAGTATCGGGTTTCTAGCGCCAACAAAAGAGGAGCTCGTTTTATCGTACACACAGCAAACATCTGAGAAATTGAAGGGGTCTAGATGGTCAGATCCGTGGTTGAAACCCGTCCAGGACATTGGAGAGATATCCTCGGACTCTATTTCATTCGCCTCGGATATTCTTCGAGAGACGTATCCGAAAAACGATGCCGATGTGGCTCGCTGGTTTGGATGTCACGTCACCGCTCGAACGACCGGTGACGACTTGGACGAAGAGAACGAGGTCAGCATCGAGGAACTGCTTGCCGCTTGGGAACACCAAGGCTTGGTTGCGAGAGAGGACCTAAGATTCGCGTACGTAGATAAAGTGAAGGATGATAGTCTAGAGCATGCCCTATTTTTTGCGAATGGGCAGTGCTGGGATATCACGAGTGCAGCGGCGATGAAAACGGCGAGTGTCATCGCCAACAGAGGAGAGCTCTACGAAGAGGACACTCAAACCGAGGAGTGTGATTTTGACAACGAAGCACTCAAGCTGACACTGAATTTGTTCGAGCGGGGCTACCTTTACTTTCCCGAGGAGGAGGAAGAGGAGGAAGATTAAATTTGTTATCTCTACAGTTTTCTACAGACTACGCTCGACTTTTCTCAATCCCTCTTCCCCAATTCCCTCGCGGTGCATCGCTATATGCCGCGGGATCCATCGGATCCAATGGTTCGGAATCTTCAGTTTTGGCTGGAAGGGCACGCACTTTCTTCGCCTGACCTGCCGTTCCCATGGAAGGACCGATATTGTTTGAAGTCTGCGCACTCGCTGATTTGACCACCACCGTGGGAGGCTTCTTTTGCTCGCGAGCTTCCGCTCGGTATTGCGCCGCTAACACTCGTTCTTTCTGTTGCTTTGTCATGAAACGATTTTCAACCACCTCCAACGAATCAATCCCTGGCGGACACTTTCCTAGGATGCGAGAGCAATGCAAACAGTACCCGTGCTCCTTTACAAGACCGCGGCCGAAACCGCCGCAGCCAGAGCAACGCTTCATCCCAACATTCGTGGCCGCGTCCTGGGGTCGTTCCCAAGATGTCTGCTGAGTGTGCGAGTTGAAGTAATACTCACGTCCACTCGCGGGATCGCGTGCGGCATCCCAACCTGGCGGTAATGGACCGAGAGGCTTCTTCTTTGGCGGCGGCGGCGGTGGTCTTGGTTTGGCGTCGCAAACTTCCACAACCGGCTCTGTGGGGCGCTCCCACTGCGTCTTGTTCAACGATTTATTGTAATAGTACATCTTCCCATATTTTTTATCCATCTTCGCTTTCCATCCACTCGGTAACGGCTTCTCCTCGGGATCCGTCGGCGTTCCACCCTGGTCTTCCTCATCCTCTTCGCGACGAAGTCTCTTGGCCCCGCTCGACGACGTCGGCTTGTCCTCATCCGACGGTAAGATCCCTCTCGCCTTGAGTCTCGCCGCCAAGGCTTCGGGGAGGGGTTTAGATGCCATCTCCACTCCACCAATCAATCTCGATCGGACGATGCGTCGCGGTGTGTCACACGCACGACGCCAGCGAGAAATGCAAAAATGAGCGAGTGGATCGAGCGCGACGAACGAGACTCGACTTGGGAGCGCAAAAAGTAACGCATTTCTGTTCGACTCGAAAGGGTGTGCAGTCAAACTCGCCGTGGACGCAGAGGACGACGACAAGGAGGACGACGACGGGAGAGGATCGCGCACCGCGATTCGACGGCGACTTTGCTCTATCGATCGATCGACGCACCGCGGGAAGTGAGAGACGAGAGTGCGCGTCGTCGGACAAACGCGGACGCGACAGTTGACAGCCCCAGAAACGCTCGCGCTCGAGTCGAGCAGAGTAGTCCTCCGAATCGCGCGGGAGATGACGGTTGACGAGGGTGAGAATTTCGGTGAAATGAAAGACTTTTTCACGGTTAAGCTCGATTACTTCAAGTCCAAGGCGAAAGACGCCATGTTGGCGGGGAACTACAAAGAAGCGTACGAGACGTACACCGAGTGTCTCGACTCGCTCTTGACGGGTCAGGGTGCTGGAGAACGGAGCAAGCTTCTGAGCAATCGTTCGCTCGCTTACGCGAAATCTCTCAACTTTAAGGCTGCGCTTGAAGATGCAGACGCTGCGATTGCCATCAGTCCGACATTCAGTAAGGCGTGGTGGCGCAAAGGGACTGCGCTCAGAGGACTATCCCGGTATCCGGATGCGCTCGCAGCGTTCAGCGAGTCGCTCAAACACCACGCCATCGTCGATCAAACCATTGTGAACGAGCACGAAAAGATTATGAATCAAATTGTTGAGCGTTTTACTCGCGAGCAGCTGGCAGAATGGATCATTCAACGGCTCGCAAAGCTCGAAAGTCGCAAACTACTTGAACCAGCGCATTTAGAAACTGTCACGTCGTTGGAGATGACCGAAGCCATGTTTTGTCAGATTAAAGCTTTCAATGAACATTCAATGAAGCCAGGAGATTACTATCGTTTCGTTCAGCATTGGAGTATGAAGGAGATGAGCGTGCCAATGGCACTGGTACAACGAGCAAGCATGTACAGACATGCCCTATGCTTCAAACAAGCACGTGCCGACGCGGCTGCAGCGCTGACAATGCTGCAGAAGGATCCATGCATCTCGTCTTCTGACGGCGAAATGATGTTCACGTATCGAAAAGATTCCTTTTCACCGTATACGAGGGTTTCAGTCAATACCAATGCGTGGGCTTGGTACGAAATGGGCAAAGCATTCGAGGGTCGCGACGAACAGGACGCCGACATGCAGTCGGCAGCCAAGTGCTTCGCCGCCTTGAAAAATTTAGATACCGACTATCCGATGTTCTCGACAGCTTTCGATGGCCTGTGCAAGTCTATGACTGACATCGAAGCTGGAAAAGCGCTCAGCGCCGTGAAAGACCAATTCGGCATAGAGCAATATGGCTTGAGAACCTTGCCAGAGTCCATGTCCGCCACGCACGTTGTCACCAGCACTGTCTTGTTCCAAGGAGGGGCACTGGCGCAGTTCAACTCCAACGTGAGGGATGAGTTCCGACGTAGCGTCGCACTCGGTGCGAACGTGAGAAAGGAAGAAGTCCTCATCGAAAAGGTGCATCAACGCTCTAAGAAGAACGAAGCTGCCGTTGCTGTTACGTACCGTATCTTTGCTGGTCAAGATAAATTAAATGCTGAGGTGAATATATTTATTGTTTTTAGTCTTGAAACTTACAACTGACGACGACTGGCGCAGAAATTGTTGGAAAGAATTGAGTCCAAAGATATCGAACTGCTAGGGGGTGCGCAGACTCGAGAAGCACTCGGATCACCACAGCTGCTTCAAGGTGACAATTAATTAAATTAAATCGTGGAGCGTGAATTAAATGTATTTCGTTCAAGGGGAAATCAACGAACTAAAGTCGGAAGATTTCGTGGATCGCATTAACAGTCTGCAGGGAATCATATTATCCAATCTAAAGAGCGGTAAAGAGATTGTCGTGGCATCGAGACCGCCCAAAGACATGGAGTTGCCGTATCGCACATACAAGTTAGTTCACGGAGATGGCACACCGGTTGAAAGAGTCAACAAAACGATGTATCAAATGTCTCAAGTACACTACACAGCTCAAGGGATGGATAAACGTGAAGTATGGGCAGAAATGATGGTGAGTTCGCACGCAAATAAATTATTTTATTTTATTCGTGAACATTAATTAATTCAATCAGGACAAGTCATGCAGATGGCACCAGAGCTCTTCTGAGATCGCCATACAAGCTCTACAGGTCCCCAGTAGCGCCAAGAAGGATGATATGGACGTCTGCATAACTTCGTCGACCGTCAGAGTCTCATGCAAGCATTCCGGTAAAACCTTCCTCGAGGTGAGTTTAATTAATTATTTCAACGCGATTGAATAATTTCATATTGACCGCGTAACAGGGTGAATTATTTCGTCCAATCATTCCAGAAGAGTCAGCGTGGGTCCATTTAGGTGCGTGCATCAATCATTCGTGTTCGTAAGACGTTCGGTGCTCACAATTAATTATTTTATTTATAGGCGGTGTTGACGACGATGGATTTGTCTTGTACCTGAAAAAGATGAATCTTGAACTGTTTAAGAGTAAGAACGCCCAACCAAGCGATAGTTGGTGGGAGAGACTATTCAACACTCACGGTAGTATCGCGTTTGATGATTATGACAAAGATTTCACGGATTTGCCTGCTCCAGTGGCTGAGGTGCGCTTCACATAAAACTGCTTTGAAGAGCGTTCGTTTCCAACTGACGAGTATCTTTTCTCGATCGCAGAGGATAGCAGCCTCCGAGGCTGAGTCGAATTTCAAGAATATGCTTGATGACACCGAGAGCAGAGAAAGAGAGACTGCGCGCGAACGGGACGAGCTGCGTAAGCGAAATAGACAAGTTCGTCTGGCCGAGTTGAGAGGCGGCAAGTTCTTGTCATGGGTTGAACTTGACAGACGTAATCCGGCTGCGAACGCCATGTCTACATGAACAGAGCGACGAAATCTCAACTTTGAAACGTTTACACGCCCTAGAGTGGAATCTTATCCCCAATTCGCAAGTTTTCTAAAAAATTTGTAATTTGCCAAGCCGTCGCCAAGTTTCATCCCCTGTGTTTCGTCGACTCACCAAAGATTTTGTCTCACTTAAGCAGTCTTTTTCATCTTCCAGAGCCATGACCAATATAGCCTGGTCGGATTGACACCAAAGGCAGCGCAAGGTAACGCCATATGGCGCAGGAAGCCATCATTCGCAAGTAGACCTTCAGATACATAGTTTGGCATACTGTCGAGCTGCATAAATGGATGCTCATGGATGAATAAAATAGCCGTCGCAAGGATTGAGAGGAGCATGCAGACGGTTGAGACGGAAAAGAACATTGATAAGCAGAGTAATAGACTCTGCAGATCAAAAGCGTGTACATCGCTGCCGAAAAGGTGGCTACAAAGCATGGTATTGAAGCCAAGAATAGTTGACTGCCATACCATACGATAGCCCACTGTCCAGCACCAGGACTTCATGTAGCACCCTTTACAACATGGACTCACTGTAGCAAACAGAAAGTTTCCTCGATACTTTAAGAGTGTGTCCAACTGCACTCTACCAAGTTTTGGGTTGGCATCATATTCACTCGCTTGCATAGCCATGCGGTGCTCGATGATAGAGTCACCGATGATGGTGTGCAAGACCGCTGGGTCTCCCTAGAAATATTGTCAGTGCCAGAATAAATGAGCGTTGCAAGTGTGTTTTACATGGTAATAACCGTCCTCAGACACGAGTGAGTGACAGATTGGACAAGTACCATGTGCCTCTTTGCCGGTAAATGGGCACGCCTTCGGACTCGCACCCAACGTTTCATTTGCATCCTCAAGGAGTCCCTTCATGTTTCTCCATGGTCTGAAGTCGAACACGGAACGGACGTAACCGAAATATTCCGTCTCAAGAAGAAGAAAACACAGAGTACTCATTACCATCATGAATGACGCTACCAGAAGTGTCCACCATTCTGCAGTGAGAGTGAATAAATTAGATTTGACTTGCTGGTCAACGCACCGCCCGACTTGTACAAGCCTGAAGTTTTTGGAGCTGTGACCGCCGAAGCGAGGGCTATCGTAGCGCCGAGGGGAATGATGAATTTACCGCGTAGCGCATTTAGGATGCCGAATGGCTGTACGAGTAACTGCATGGCGGTCATGGGGGGCGACGAGTGCGTCAATGTCGATTTTTGGTGCTCACGTGCACATTTCATAAGACTAAAATTCTACTTTTCCATTTCTTCAACCCACTCTGGATTCTGCTTCAAGATGACAACACCCTCCAATACTGGCGTAAGCGGAATGTACTTCTCGCTAGCCAACTCAGCTCGATCACCCACCGAGAGTAGAACCGGCGTCGTGTGGGTCTGGAAGCCGGTGATTGTCTTCGGTCGACCAGCTTGGCCAACGATGTCCACGGCTTGACCGACTCGCACGGACACAGGCAATGGCTTACCATCCTCGTCAACGGTCATGAGCATTCGAGGCTGAGCCGCGACGAACAAGTAATACAACATAAAGTGGTACTTACCCAAAATCGTCTGCTTCATGTCCAACCCAGCGAATGCGGTGATCATAAGACCAGCGAGTGCAACGCTAGATAATAACGCTCGATCTGAGTGCGTCGGGGAGAGAGTGAGGAGACCCTTACCCATGTGCACGAGACCTTGGGAGACACGAACCAGGAACAAACAGGAAGGTTCCTTGTAGTAGTAGCTGCTCAACTGTCTCAATTGCGACGCTAAGCGAGCGTTGTTCGTACCAGAACCAACAATACCAAGAGCCAGGCATGCAGCTTGAGCTACTTCTTCGTTGCTATCATGGCTAAGTCTACCAAGCAAATCAGTGACGTCAAGCTTCGGGTTCGAAGTATGCAACAAAGCGAAAGCAAGAGGGACAGCTTTCTTGACTGCTGCGTCCCCATATTGGATGAGATGATCATAGGCACGAACAGCCATATCAGCACCAAGTTCTTCACCCATGGCAACGAGAGCTATCCCGAGCGTAGCAACGCTTTGCGGATCAGCAACCCATTCATTTTCTTCTTCATCAGTGTCTGGATGCTCACCGCACTTGGCCAAGAGCGATTGAATCTTGAGTACATTACCACTACCCGCGTACGCACAAACATCCAAAACTGTTTGCAAGTATTCACTGATGCGTGGCGGCAGAGTCTTTGCAACTTCCAACGTGGCCTCAACTTCCACCTGGCGTTGTAAAAATAGCAAACCTAAGCCGAGGCACAAAAAGTGCACGAAGCTACTCTCAAGGTCTTTCTCCGGTCGCATCATCAACGTTTGTACGATCGCTTGAACGCATTCTTCGTGGCAAGTACCACAGAAAACAAGACCAAGGGAGAGCGCGGCGAACGCAACGACTTCTATCGGAGCCGTGTCATCATGGATCACTTCAGTCAAAAGCTCAGAGACCTCTTCTTTTTGAGTTCCTGCGTAAGCTAGGCCGAGACCCATAATTGCACCGACTCGGACGGAGACGTTCTCTTTCGTAACGCTTTCATAGAGCAAACCGTAGGCTGGGTCGCAGTCGTTTCGTACGTTCGTGTTGATGAGACCAACTGCAAGCAAACCACCAGCGACAATATTTGGCTCCTCGCTGTACAAATATGCATCGACCTGCGGGAGACCACCTTCAACGTCCCAAAGTAAGATGGAACCAAGGCTAGCGGCTGCAGACATTTTGCCATGATCTTTGTTCTTGAAAATCCAGCTCACGTTCGACGAGCTTCCATCGGTAGATTCAGAAGCCGTCAGTAACTTGTCTTGGCCAAAACCAGCGTTCACGAAAGCGTTCACAAACGTGGCGGCAAGGTTGGCGCGAGCACTATCGACAGCCGCGCCAGAAGGGGCGCGAACTTCCATCAAATGTGACTTGTAAATATCTTCTGGTAACTTGGGTTCCATGACGTCCAAATCACGAGCGAGAGTAAGATAGCTTTCTGTCAGATCTGAATGACTCATGATATTCTGTAAAACGTCCAGATCATCGCCCTCAACTTCACAGGGACCTTCATCGAGCTTAAGAGGGTGCCCATGACGCGCGAGCATGTAACAGAGCTGTTTCTTAATCGTCAGATCGGTACAAGCAATGAAGGTTTCTTCGATGATGGACTGCTCACACAGCTTCAGGGCCACTCGCATGGCGTCAGGCATCTTTCCGACTTTCATGTAAATAGCATGAGCTGTCTTCAGAACAGTCGCATCCTCTGGTTCGGGAAGATAGTTCGCGCAGCCAAACAAGTAGAGACACGTTCTTCCGTAATTTGCATCGTTCACGTGCTCGAGGAGGAGACCTAATTTCTCGACTTCCAACAAGAGATCCACGGCTTCAGGCTCAGCGTTGTGCTGCATGTGAAACGGAATGATTTCATGAACCAGTCCCATGAGATCATCGACAGATGCTTGCTCCCCTTCTTGTTCTGTTCGGCGGTGGTACTCTGTACCGATCTCCGCAGCGAGGTTGCGCACGTACTCGTGCCCCCAGTTTCCGATATCCTCTTTCGAGCCCAGCAATCTGTACTTCAAAGATTCAGGGATTTCTCCTTCTACCGGCGCATTCGTCATCGATAGCAGAGAGATGATGTCGGCCAGAAGGAGTTTGTTTTCTCCGGGCTTAAACTTCTCGTACACATCCTTCAAGGTTTGGAGGTGCGGTCTGAGAAACTTCAAAGGCTTTGGGACCGAGGTCATGGAACTAATAAAAAAAACACGAAAGAAAGTCGTCAGTCACTCGTTCAGGTGCATGCCGTATACTCCACGAAGCGCGCGCGGGGGTTCAGAGTCTCACTAGAAGTTGAGATCGCACTGTCACGTACCTCGTTGCCGTTCGGATCTCGCTTCTCATCGTCTCTAGCGCTAGCTTAGCCACGCCTGCATTCGGGTCGCTCGCCCGCATAACCATCAACTCTAGATTTTCCTTGAGCGCGACGTCCTCTTCGCTCAACTCCACCTCGGTCTTTTTGTCCTTGCCGTTTGTCGGTTTGGTCCCGTCCTTCTCCGTCTTCCCCTCATCCTCGCTAGCTTTCTTTTTCAGCGCATCGTCGCCCGCGGGGGGGACGGTATCTTTGTTCGTCACCATCCTTTAGTCCCTTTATGCAACTGACACAGCGAGCGCGTCGGTTAGGGCCACGGTGCGCGCGCTCACGAGTGAGGTTGTGATTACACGAATAATCTGTCTTGGTCACCCTGCAGTTACGAAAATGTGCCCATGCGCTGGTCAAAGCACATGAAAGCTCGCGCTGGGGTCAAACTGTTAAGGGTTTAGCGATTTTCTCTACGTTGAAGAATTGCAAAAATACTAAGGTACACTAGAACGGTTTTTAAGCCGGCAGAGTCGTATGTCGACGAAGCCATGGATGTTCTCTAGTCTGCGTCTGCGAGAGCCGCCTTCGTCTTGCTTTTGTGAGACGCGACAGATGTGTTTGACTTCATGAGTTCTCTAAGAACCATCGTAGCGTAAGAAGAAGGCGGTAACCGGAACTTGACCTTGACCGCTCTCAAATGACCGCTTTCGATTTCTCGCTCAGTTATTCCTTGGACGCGATCGAGATCGGTCAGTACCAAGTCAGCCTTCTGGTCGGCGTAGGAAATAACTTCGTGAGATACATGCGTAGGTTTCAGGAAACATCGACGGTAGTCGCCAGTGAAGGAAGTGATGGAAAACTCACGCACTGCATGCTTCTGCTCAGAGTGAGAGATTCCATTTTCACTTGCGATTTCGTCGTATATATCACCCAAATTCGTCGGATAAATGACTGAGTTTCCAGGCAGAGGCAATACCACACGCGAGGAATCGATGGTTCCTGCAGCCGCCTCCTCCGCTGTGACAACGTGAACTTTCGGCATGTTGACGCTCAAATCATCCAAATTGTCATCTTTTTCGATACATTCGTCCTCTTCAAGCACGATGTCCCCTTCAACGACAGTGTTCACTCCGTACTTTCGAATGCGGGCCGAAACCACGCGGTTGAAAACGTAAGCCTGGTAAGCGTGGATGTACATTAGCCTAATCTGCCTCGGAACCGCCAAAAGACAACCAACCAAGTCTGTAGAACGTACTTTTGTCATACGTTCTAAAACACATCGTTCTGCGGAGCACCACCTCGGCAAAATCTTCAAAGTTGCCGCTGGATCTTTTGTTTCAACCCATTTTGCGCGAGCAGCTGCAACATCAGCGCGTTCACCTTCACGCGGAAGGAGTAAGGCGTCGATCGCATCTTGCCATTCGCCACGCAGAAGCTTCATACCAATTTGATGCGTTCCACCGGTTGTGCCATAGTTGCCAAATCTCTGAAGGCCATAATAATTGATAGTCCCAGAGGATTCTAAGGATAGTACCGCTCTTTCGACATTTTCCACTGTACTTGGATCAACACCACGCAGCACAATCTCGAACTCGTTGCCAGAATGATCACCAAATCCAAGTGGCTTATCGACGTATTCGTAGTTTCCGATTTTACAACCATAAAGTACGAGTTTTGCCAACCTTTTGGCCCGAATTCTGTGAACAGTGACGTGCTGGCAGGTGACTCCTCGCTTGTCCTTTGTGCCGGCGACACCCAGAGAATTGAAAGTGACTTTCAAAGCGCGCGCTATAACATTCAACATTTCGTATGACTCTTTGTTCTCTTTGCAGAACACGAAACGAACGTGTTCGGGCACTCCTTCGGGCCAAAAGTTGCCTACAGCTCTGTGGTCCATTGCCTCCACTCGAGAGCGCTTTTTTCCTTGTTTCTCAGCGGGATTGACGCGAACGCTTGACCTGGGCTTCTGGAGGTTCTTCAGCGCCTTTTTCTCTTGGCTGAGCGACTCGATGACATTATCGGTCGGCAAGAAGAAATGTTTTTTGAAAAACTGGTGAATCTTCGTTCGTTGTGCCTTGTCATCTGTAGGCGTAAGCACGAGGGGCGCTGGTAGCGGCACTCCCTTTGCTAGTTTCTTCTGACTGTGCTTCATCACTCCGGGAGTTTCAAGGAACGCTCTCAATCGGTCCGCCTCCTCTTTACCACACATGTCCTCAAATTCTTTCATCGCATTCTCATCGATCACGTCTTGTTCGTCCTCATCTTCATTCGTTGTCGTGTCGTCCGCGCTGAGTCCGCGTCGAGCTTCCTCTGCTCGCACGGCGTCTCTCATCGACTCAAACTTGGCCCTTTCCCTCGCATCGATCGGATCATCCACCAACGGCTTCAATTCTGTCAACCTCACCGGTTCGTTCGTCGCCGGATCGATCTCTCGCACGACAAAGTCACTGAAACGTTCCTTCAACACGCCCTCAAAGCCGGCGGCGGAGTTGGCGTAAAGCTCGATCCCCACCGACACTTCCTCGACGTGCGACGGGTCGTTTTCCCTCCAACTCATTGCGTCTTCGTCAATCACGCGTCAATCCTTTATTCGCGCGTCGACGCTCCGCGATTCGCGATCCTCGTCGTCGTGGTGGACTGAGCGTGCGTGCGTGGATGTGTGTCGATTTTCGAGTCGAGTCGAGTGCACTTTTAACTAGAACCAGAACACAAAAGTACGACGTCGTCGTCATTCGCAGCCATGAATGAGGCACTCACTCCCGCGGAAGATGCGATCGATTCGATGGTGACGACGTTCGCGAACCGATGCGCGTTCCGCGGACGATCGGTGTTCGTCGCATGGAACGGGGTCCTCACGCTCGCGTACTCTGGTTGGCCCGAAGGACTGGTGCACTTCAAAGCGTCGTTAGAGACGGTGATTCCGGGGATTCAGCGCGAGAATCCTGGGTCAAAGTGGCCGAAAACTTCTTTGGGTTGCATTAATGAGGAATCTCGCGCGTTATCCGCCGCGGAATACGAAAAACTGAGACGGGTTTGCGAGGAGTTTGAGGACGCTGTGAAACAGTTGCGCGTCGAAGTGCACAGACTCAGCGTCGTGGTGTTCGCCTCTCGATGCTGCGAGAGGCGCATGAGCGTCAAAACTATCGATATTCCTGGTGATGAACTCGACGTTTATTCGGAGGTTTCGGAAGATAATCTTCGTCTGGTTGAGGATGTTTTGAAGGAGACAGAAGCGGCAGAGTACCTCGAATACGTGAATCGGGCTGGCCACAGGGCTGCTCATTACGACAATGGTTCGGGCGTAACCCTGGTGCAGGAATGCGGTGAAGCCTTGCAAAGTTTCGTGGAGGAGTTCAAATCGAAGGTTGATGAGCTACTTCCAGGTGTTTATAGATGGTTTGACACTAATGCTTTGCACGTCACAGTGCGCGGTCTTGTTAACTAGCGACATAGCGATAGATTTTAGAAGCATAAGAATTACATGATGTCAACGTAGTTATCATTCTTAACTGAGTCAGCATATTCGTCATCGTAAGCAATAACATTTTCCGCCGATCGGCTCGCGTCGATCATCATCGGACCGCGTGCCATGGACTGTGTGTTGGCAGAGCCAGCGTAGTCGGCGACGCTGAGTGCGACGCGTTGCAAAATGTCCCACTGCCACGAAGTGCTAGCGCCCGCGCCCCCGAAGAATGATTGGGCAGGAGACGGTTGCTTGAGTTGAACACTAAAAATTTCGGCGCCAGCCCCGAGAAGCTCGAGAAGCACATCATCAGACGTCTTCAACTTGTCAACGAGATTTCTCTTAAGCGCATCCTTCCCGAACCATGTCTCACCGGTGGCAACGTTCTCAATATCCAACGAGGGTCGGTTTTCCCCGACGAAATCCTTGAAAAGTACCAAGACATCTTCGATATCCTTCTTGGATTTCGCCAAATCTTCCTTGGTCACCTTTTTGGTCGGTGTAAGGGTGCGCTTGAACTTGCCCGCAGTGACAGTTTGGAATTCGATGCCCTCGCGCTGAAGGCGTTCGTACACGTTTGGTTGTTCGCTGATGACTCCAATGGAGCCAAGGACGGCAAACGGCGATGCAACGATTTCATCCGCTACGCAAGCCATCATGTAACCGCCACTTGCAGCAACTTGCTCTACGCAGATGGTGAGCTTCAAACCGGCTTCTTTAATTCTCGTGAGCTGAGCCGCTGCGAGACCGTAACCAGTGACCGTGCCCCCACCAGTGTTGAGTCTCAACACAACTTCGTCACCGCGTTCTTTCCTAGCGGATCTGAGCACACCGGTGACTTCTTCACGAAGCTGCTCAGCCTGGCTCGCGCGAACGTCGCCAAAAAATTTCAACACAAAGACGTGCTTCTTCTGTTTCTTCGAGTTCTCATCAGAGTTGGGACGATAGCCGAGAACATCCGTGTTGTTTTGCCAACCGGCAATTTCACGAGGATCGGAAAGCAGCTTCAAGAGTTCGTCCCGACGAGACTTAGGCAAAGCGGCGCCAACAGCCTGCAAATATTTGTCTTCAGCAGCTGCGCGGTCAGCCGTGATTTTGCTCAGTTTCTTCGTCAGTCCCGACGACTTGTCGCCCCCAAAGGGATTTTTGAACCCAGATTTGGAATCTTCACCCTTTGACTCAGCCTCAGTCTCGGACTTGTCATCATCGCTTCGCGATTTCTTGCCACCAGATTCCAACGATGCGGCACGCATTTCGGCAAGAACTTCGTTCATGCGACCAGCGAGTTGAGCATCAATCATCGCCCACTTCTTGTTAGCCTCGAGAATCGCGTTGCACTCATCTTCACTCAAACTTCCGAGCGCAGCGTCAAATTTCTTGCCGAATTCCATGGCCTTGCGACGGCGCTCAGCGTGGACTTGACTCACAGTGGCAGCCTCAAATGACAAATCGTACGAATCCAACTTGTCGTTCATGCGCTTTATCTCGAGGTAGGGCTCCGTGCGAGGCTGTGCCCCTCCCGAAGCTCCCTTGATGAATCCAAATGGCCCTCCGCCCTTCTCACCGCGCTTCGACGCCCCGCGTCTGGAGGCTGAGATGGCAAAGAAAACGGCTCCGCCGACAGCCGCCGCCGGCACGCCCCAACTGATGAGCGTCTTGAGCGTGTACAAAAACAGCTCCTTCGCTTCGGGAGACCCGACCGCGTTCGGAATCCAAGCGAACAACCCGGTCAACCATCCCGCGGTGCCCTGCGCGTCGACCGCGGCGAACGCCGGTTCGCAAGACGCCGTGCACGTCGCCAATACCGCCATGGCCAACGCCGTCGCGCCTCCTACGCGCTTCTCCTTCATCTCCCGCGTCTCCACCGCCACTTTCGCCTCAGAAACTGACTCATCATCACTCTCCACGCCCCTAACCGCGCCCGTTACCACCACTCTCGCGCGCTTCCCGTCTCGTACACGCGCGTCAGTCGCACCCTCGCGCGTCCCAGGCGCCCACTTTTTCAACCCAACAGTCGCTCTGCAACGCACCACCACGGTGCGTCCTCTCGACGCCGTCATCGTTCGCGTCCCCACGTCGGAAGTTGTCATCGTCATCGTCGTCATCATGTTCGTGCTCCTTCTCCTCGCGACCTACACGACGTCGAATGTCGCGGCGTGGCGCGCGCTTTACCACCACTAATCCATCTTGTACTAGCACCGTCGACGTCATCTGTATGACTTTACAGTATCATCCTGCAAAATGGACACCTGGACGACGCGTGGAAATTTTTCAGTGCCGACTGCAGTGATCGACCGACGGCGCGACTGCGGCACCGGCCCGCTCCGTCTTCGCATCGCTCCATCGGGAGACGAACGGTGTAAAGTCGCGTCAAAGCACGACTGATCGAACGCGCGTTTCCCACGCGAGGACTTGGTTGAGAATTTCTCGTCAATCGCGAGCAATCAAATCGAAATCAATCACAGGATAATAGTCGTAATAAGATGATGTTGCGAGAGCCGGCGTTGATTGGACGACCGGTAACGCGCGTGAACGGGGCGGGACGCGGGTGTGAACGCGGGAACGGATGGCGGAGAGAGTTTGGAACGATCTCAGGACGATCGCGACGGGGGATGACGACGCGAGGGGCGAGCGCGGCGTCGACGAGCGGAGCGGCGAGACGCGAGGCGAAACCGGCGCCGCTGGCGTACGAAATGGTGCAAGGGGCGTTGGTGCGATGGAGCGAGGAGAAACCGGACGGACCTCACCCGCCGACGTGCGTGTTGGTGCACGGTATTCTCGGTTCTCGTCGTAACTTGCAGTCGTTCGCGAAGAAGCTGGCGGAAAAGTTTCCTTCGTGGCAGTTTCTCTTGGTGGATCTGCGCAATCACGGCGAGTCAAACACGTTTGAGGCCAAGCCGGAGGCGCCGCACACGGTGCAAAACGCGGCGAGGGACGTGCTATCGGTGTTGAACCATTTAAAAATTTACCCTTACACGCTCATCGGGCACTCGTTTGGTGGTAAAGTAGCGATGAGCATGGTGCACCAGTTTGGTAGAGTGCTTCCACGCCCAGTGCAAGTGTGGGTACTAGATACGGTTCCGGGCGATGCGTGGTGCGAGGACGTGGGCGATCACCCGCGCGATACGATTAACTTTTGTACCACCCTCGAGCGCCCGATAGACAGCCGCAGATCGCTCGTGGAGTCGCTTACCGGCGCTGGATTTACGATTGAAGGTGCGCAGTGGATGACCACAAATCTCAAAGCGGACGGGGCGGGCAAGTTCGACTGGACCTTTGATTTGGACGGCATCGCAGAGATGTACTCGTCGTACGAGGCGTGCGATTTATGGCCCATGGTGGAGACCCAACCGGTAGGTCTGAGCTTGGACTTCGTTCAGGCTGAGCGATCCGCCTTTGTGTGGCGGCCAGAGGATATCGAGAGGATTCGAGCGACGGGTGCCAACGTGCACATGCTGCGCAACTCGGCGCACTGGGTGCACATCGATAACCCGCAGGGTTTGCTCGAAATTCTCGCACCATCCTTTGAAAATATGGAGCGTAGACAATCTTCGCGTTAGAGATAGAGAAAAACGGCAGCATTGTAAAAATATTTTGCACGGCGTAGGTAACAATACAACCGGTCAGAGCTACTCGGGCCATATCTCGTGATTTTCACATACACGTCGATAAATAACTCGCAATCACCCGGCACTCAGAGCACGAAAACGCGCCTTTAACCACCGAGACGAGTACCGTGTTGGTTTTTATCCTTAAGATTGAGATCCCCGGTGTCCGCCGCGGGCGGCGCGGCGTCTCCCGTGCAGTCGATCGTGTCTCCGCTCGGGCTCACCGTGCACGCTTCGTCGAGATCCTTCACATTCACCACGGTGTACGTACCAGATTCGATCCCCTCACACACGAGTTCACCATCCGGCGTGAGTTCACATCGCACTTCACATCCGCGTTGCTTCTCAGAATCACACCTCGGCGCGTTTCCTTGTCCATCGTTTCTCGCGCCCGCCCACCACGCACTCACTTCGTACGTTCCCGACGGTATATCCTCCGCCACGAGCACCCCATCCTCACGAACGACGCAGTTATATCCCTCATCTAGGCTCGATTTCGACACCCCTCCGCTCGCCCGAGCGCTCATCGTCCATCCTCTTCGTCCATTCGTCGTCATCATCACCGTTCGTCGTTCGACTTTCTTCAATTGTCCGTGCTGACACGGATCGATCATCATCATCTTACGCGTCGTCATCGTCGTCGTCGTCTTCGTCTTCGTCGTCGTTCGCACCGCGCTCATCGTCGTCGTCACGGTTGCCGTCGTCATGGTCATCATGGTCACGATTTCTCTACGAATCGCCAATCCTAAGAGTCGTGCTCTGAAGACGCCGCTAGATGGTTGTCGTTGCACGCCTCTCATCCCCAACTCGGTGAACCTACCAAACGAACCGAGACTCTGATGATTTTTGAGGGTGACCGAAGGATGATGTATAAACCCTAGGTCCAGAATATATGTTCAAACAGTTTGTAGGGTTTTCAACGATGGAAAAAAGATGCATGCATGCGTTCGTTCGTTCGTTGGAACGCACGACGTCGCTCCCCCAGTGCCCGTCGTCCGTGACGACGCGTCTCACCATCTGATGATGATGGAAGGACGCGTCGGCATCGATGCGTCGACGTCCGGGGCGAGGACGTCGATGAGCGCGTCGGCGGGGTCACAGAGACGCGTTCGAGTGCTCGTGGTTGGAGACAGCGGAAGCGGCAAGACAAGCCTGACTCGAGCGGTGTCAAGTGGGGCGTCGCGAGCGCTCGGAAGGGACGAGGTGGAGCGCACGGTCGGGTGTCGAGTGGAGGTGGTGCTCGTGGATGGGACGAATGGGGTCGAACGGTCGGTGGAGGACCCGGGGACGAGGGAAGATTTCTTTGTGGAGTTGTGGGACGTCGGGGGACACAGGCAGTACGCGAGGGAGAGAGGGATATTTTACGATCGAATCGATGGGGTTATCATAGTGCACGACGCGTCGTTACGCGCGTCTGGGGCGAGGTGTGAGGCTTGGGCGCGCGAGGTGGCGAACAGAGGGACTTTCTCGGCACCGATGTCGGCGCCGACGACAGAGGCGTATGCCGACGGAACAAGACCAAACATATTGTACGGCTTTGGCGGGTTGCCTGTGCCGTGTTTGATTGTGGCAAACAAGATTGATTTAGAGGGAAGCGGTGGGGCGCTCAGGGGGAGCGCGCTCGGGTTGATGCAAAAGATTTTGTCGAGTGCGTCTTCACGAAGAAGGAGAGCATCGCTTCTGCCGGAAACCATCGGCGACGTGCAAAACATGTCTGCCAAGCCTACGCATCATCGCAGGACTTCGTCCTTCGGGGCGGCGGCATTAGCAAAACTCCCCCCTGGCGGTGGATTGAGAACTTCAGTCGTCCTCGGCCGCGTCGATTTTGATGAGATTCACGGTTTCTTTCACGAACTCGTCTCGCATCGATACAGTGTGTCGTCGAGAGTTGTGACAGATACGGCTTCATCCGCAGCCCCAGAGCGTCTTCTGCGCGCCGGCGTGGATGATTACGATGATTTGACGTGACGATGACGCATCCACGAACCGGACTGTAGGAATGCGTTTGTGTAACAAAAAGTAAATAATTTCCAATAGACAGTCAAGTCAGGCCACCTCACTTCACGCCGTGAGAAACACACCATGGCTCTCGCTCTCGGAGTGGAGCGATGCGCGACGCCTCGCAATGATCGAGTCTGCGAAAAGAAAACACGTTCGCGCGCTCGATCGTCGCGGTGCGTCGCTCGTGCGTCGACTTCAGGTAAAGTTGGGATCGGTTACTCTGCTGCCGGCTTCTTCTTCGGATACCACTGCGGAGTCTGGGAAACTCTGGTGGAGAACGAGGTGATGAAGAGCGACACCCCAGTCGCTGGCTCTTCCGCGGGCGCTCTCGTCGCGGCGCTGCACGCCTGCGGGTTCTCGCCGGCGGACGGTAAACGAATACTGGGCGATGTTGTTTCCACTTGCAGGGACGTGGGCGTTGTTGGCAAAGTCGGCGCAATTCTCGAGGACACGCTGAGAAGAGAGCTTCCCGCGGACGCGCACGAGAGATGTTCGAAAAACAATCTATTCATCGCCGTCTCGTCACCGAAGATTACCCTTGGCGGCGGCGAGGAAAATTCGAAAAATAGTTTATCCTTTGAGCTCGAAGGGGAGCTCGTCTCAGAATTTGAGTCCTTCGATGATCTCGTTTCCGCTCTTCTGACGAGTTGCCACATTCCTTTCTACTGCGGTTGGCCCGCGAGACGGTTCAGAAATAAATGGAGCGTCGACGGTGGTTGGTACGACTTGACGCCGACGCCTCCGAACACTGATAAAAATATTCGAGTGTGCGCTTTTCCACTCTTGGATGCCTGGCGCAAGGCAAAACCGGGAACACTCGAAGAGACTGGCGACTTTTTCGCGCAGCAAGCGTCGTTTTGGGCTGGGTGGGGAGATGATGACTCGAATGGAAAACTCATCGCGCCAGATGCGGTGGGTGGAGCGCCGGATCTCGATTACAACGAGGCCATTCGTTACGCACTCCTGCCTGGTTCAGATGAAATTCTTGAGCAGCTCGTGGTAATGGGTCGTAAAGATGCTCGACGGTGGGTTGAGAGCAGTGAGTTTTCACGAAATATTGTTCGCGCTACATAGACTAGTTTTATTTCTACCTCTAAATTTAGACTAGATGTTGTACTTGTGTATCCAACACTGCATTCAACAAATTTGAGCTCAGATCGGTAACCAACTCGCACAGCGTATCATGAACTGACTGCGCGTGCTGACCTCGCAAGTGCTTCAGTAAGCCCGTGACTAAAATATCCGTCAACCCGGACATATCACCCCGTATGAGAAGCGGTAAATTGTATGGGAGCGAAAGTATGCACTGTTCCACCGACATCAACGGAAGAAGTGTCTCCGACGGTCCAAAAGCGGCGGCTAAAATTGACACGCATGAGAGTGAATCGTCAGGTAGACGCGTCGCTTCGTGTAACATTTGTACTTTAAGTGCAAGTGGAGCACTCGATAACTTTGGAGCAACAATCTTCAGGGTTGCGACTCGAGTTGAATCCGGCCACACAGATAGCGATACCAAACTCTCGACTGAAAATTTACTTTGCGACAACAGGTGAGCGCAAATGACTGGACGCACTCTTGGTGTGAGATTACGGATGACATCTTCCAGAACTTTCGATGATTTTATTCGCTTCACAGCGTTTCCGATTTGATCAAAGAAATGGATCGAGCTGGGCTCGTCTCCTGGACTTGGTAATCTTGGTGACAGCGCGCATATCACTGTTGATGCAACAACCCCTTCAGTAAGATTACTCAAGCCAGTCCATAACGCAATGACGCAATCTTTCGATACGTCACGAGAGTGAGCGATGTCAACAAACTTTTGAATGTTGTCAACCGCCGTTTCGCGCCTGAATTCGCAAATTCTGGGCACCTCAGACATAATCAGGTGCTGCGTTTTGATGCTCAGACTTGCAAATTCTGTTGCAGTAAGTTTGAGCGTTGACTCTAACACTTCTCTACCAACAGACACTCCAGGATGAGTGCAGCACATTTTGATGCAAGAATACTGAAGAGAATCGCGTGATGGTCCTCTCTGCAAGTCAGGTGACGTGGCGATTTGCCACCAACGTTTGAGAGCGACAGACCAATTTGCATCAGGTAAACGAGGTAGAGCTTCGAGTGTGCATAACGCTGTAGTCGCGCTTTGGACCTCGAGCAGACTTGGAAACTTACTACCAGCCTCAATAATCGAAGACATCATCAATCCGATGACCGTATCTTTGGAAATTGAAAATCCAGAACCACTCGACCCACTCATGGCGGAGACTGCAATTTGAGCGGTCCTATCTGAAAGTCGCGCAAGCATCCATGAAGAGAGCGTCTGCAATGAATGCGGTAGCTTTTCTTGTGGCGACGCGCTCAAATTTTCAAGTGTTTTAATCACACGTCGCGCCTCTGACTTGGCTTTTTCATTGCTCCAGATCAAAGGAGAGGAGAGAGTTGAGCCCTCGTCAAATGCACCGATGCTTTGTACATCGAAATCATCCAATCCATCCCAAGTGCCACCTAACATACCGGCGAGAGACAAGACAGCCAATGACCTCAGCGAGGTTGAAATCTTACCATCTTGCGCGGACGATACCACGGTGTGGCTGATCTCATTCAGTATATCACCTGAGACAATGCACCCGTGATCCAGCATGATTCCCAAGGCAACGCCGCTTATGAGACGACACGATAAATCATCAGAATTCTTCATCGTTATCAGACCCCTCAGCGCGCGATTCTCCATCTCTCTCGTGTGTTGACGAATCAGCAAAACTTTCAGAGTGCACAACAAAGCTATCGCGTCTGGTAGAGCGATCGACTCTTTCGCGATGAGTGCATCAAAGAGTGATGCCGAGAGCTCTGTTGTGTTTGCAGAGAAGACATCCAAAGCGCAAACTGCCTGGGATAAGCCAGAGTAAGCGCCTATCAAAGCATCAATGACATCCCCTTTCGGAACATGTATCGCTCGTCGTGTACTTTTTAGGTTCAAAACATCGAGGAAAGACGTTTGAGAACCAAGCGCAGTTGCGACGTCACAAAGGAAGTTGCAAATGTGACAAATAAGATCCTCTCTCCATTTAGAAGAAAGTCCATGTCGCTCGCCCTGCGACAAGCCCCGGCAAAGCGACCCCAAAGCATCTGCGGCCACACCCATGCTCGCAAGCCCATCAGAGCGACAATCTGCTACTCGCTCTATCAAAATGTTCGCCACTTTTCTAGGACGCTGTTCATCACTTCTGTCACTTAGTCTGCCAGCAATGAGGCAAATGGCAGTGAACAGACCACGTTCGGAGCCAGAGACGGAAGTCTTTGCGTCTAAACTAGATAAGAGTAAATCAAGCAACTTCGCGTCTTGTCCTTCACGCGCGCTCAAAGCAGGAGAGGCGAGAAGCATTGCAATATTTTGCAATTCATCAGGCGTTGAAACTTCTTTGAGCGCATCCATCGCAGTCGCATACATGCTTGTTTGGACTTCTTCGTGAAGTTCTTCGATTCCGTTTTCAGCACTTCTAGCTGCGACTTCTGCGTCATACCAACGTCTCGCGAATCGCGCCCAAGATTGTGATGCTAGCTTTCCGTGCCACCACCCGTTCCAAGATATTTGTTTGCTCGCTTGAGAAAATTCTTTTCGGTACTCCTCTGCACGCTGTCTCTTGAATGCCCACTGATCAACAGATCTCGATAAATCGATCTTCGGTTTTTCGGGGCGAAATAAGAGTAATCGATCTGGAGAATATCGCCGAGTTTCGTTGATCTTCTTCGGTATGCTCTGCGTCACTTTGTACACTAAAGCGTCTGTGGGTGGTGCATGGGATTGCGTTCTCTCTCTCGCAACAAAGACTGTCCGCGAAAGAGTTTCCGCTTCATCACGCGCCAAGTGGCGCAAAGCATGTACGATTCGCTCTGCAACAGATGGGTCTTCTTCGTCTAATGCAGCTTGAGATATTTGCCCTACGGTAGGCTCACCAACCTTCGCAATGAATTCCAGATTGTAACTCTGCAATGCGTTCCACGCCTCACGTCGTACTGCTGGTATCGCTGAGACTTTGATAGCTTCCCACAGATGCTGGAGAAACGTTGAAACTACGTCTGGAGAGGTTGAAGCGATTGAACCTGAATGTCGAAGTAGCTTTATCCACATTTGCCCGACTAATGGATGCTCAGGTCGGGTCGGCATGTGTCGTATCACCACTTTGAAAGCTGGCAAAAAGTCCAGGGCATCATGCTCGCACATGATGTCTATGGCTTCAAGGGCCAGTGCCTGTGCAGCTGGTAGTTTTGACTCTAAGCACGCCTGCATCGGTACAACTAGCTCAGTTGCTCGAAATGGATGAGCTCTGGCTGCCGCCGCAACCGCAGCAGCGCATCCTAATACTACTGCGGAATCATGAGAATTGGATGCGCTTTCCAGCGCTGCACACAAGCGAGGTCCAAGTTCTCGATTATGAATCCACATCTCTGTGAGAATTCGAAGCGCAAGCGCATGAAGACGACCACTTTCGCCCGATTTATTACCTAGGAGTGGAGTGATTGCGCGCAAAATAGTAGGTGCCGCTATAAAGTTGGCCGATCCCGAAGCCAGCGCCCTCAAAGAGGCGAGGAGAGAGTTGACATCAACATCGGATGTCCGTTCACACTCAGACTTGACACACAACAACCCAACAGTGATACTTGATGCGGCGTGCGATGGCTTCATATTGAGTTTTATACTCAGCTTTTCAGCCGCAAGAACTCGAACGTTCGCGTTGGGGTGCGCCAAACATATGAGTTCAAGCAAGTGTGAGCCATTGCTGCTCTGCAAGCACGATTCAAGTGTTTGAGATTCCTTCGCGTCCCAAACGGAGGAAAGCGCACCATTCAGAATACCTTCCTGCGTGGAGTAACCAAGATTGTTTTTCGTGCTAGATCCGGGCTCGATGTTGACTTTTTGTAGTGTTCGCACGAAAGAAAGAGCAAGATCGGCGCCCACATCTTTCGGCAACGCCAAAATTGCTTGAGCATGGGAAGCAGTCAGAGTTTTCGCTGGGCCCTCCGTCGGCAAGTGGGATGACATCAGAGCTAGTAGCGCTGACGTCTCGCGAATATCACTTGTCATCGATAAGCAACTTACCAACGCGACACAATCCCGAATGTCACCGTACTCACTCAACCTTTTCAAAGCACCGATAAATGGAAGCGCACTTCCTCCGCTGAGCACTGCAGCGCGTGTTTGCCTCACTAATCCTCTGACTAGAACTGGAACTAGCTCCAGCACGTCCTGCTCATCGAACTCGTAAAGGCGGCATTCTATCGCATCGACTATGTCAGCCGCCACAGTCGCTATCCAAGCCTGAGCTTCGCTCGTCGGCGATCGATACGCGCCAAACGCTTGAACGCACAGTTTCAGCACTGAATTCGTATTCTTCCCATTACCACTCACGACGGCCATCAGCCGGGCGTGCAGTAACGAAGGAAACGCACTTCGCGGGGGCGGGGCTGGATGCTCAAGGAGAGATCTCATGATGAATCGCTTCATCGCATCAAACTCCTGTGGTCCACCGGCTGACAGTTTACTCGCCGTCGTGTCTAAAAGCGCTGCTCCCGCATCCCGGTGCGCTCGCAGAGCCCTCGTCATCGGATGACTGCTCGCACTGCATGAAGAACCATGAAATTGCGTTCCAGCGCAGCATAACTCTACGATCCCACGCGTCAGAGCGGACGCCGCTGCCTGCGAAACTGACGCGCTCAGACTACTCAATGCCTCTGTGCACAGTGCCTCCACTTCCACCCCGTTCGTCGATATGCTCACGAGATTCCTACAAAGCTCATCCACGCACGCCGCAGACGGGTGCACACCAACCAATCCCCCACTCAGCGCTCGCACTACGTCGAGCTTTTCGTTCTCCGAAAACGCCGACGTCGAACACAACTCGCGCACTAATCCTCGACACGCGAGCCTCGCCGTCGTCGCATCCTCCGAGAGGGCGTGCTCCACCATCGCGGACGCTCCGCGAGGAACGGCGTCTACGATTGCATCACGCGCTACCGTCATCTCGAGCGCTCAGCTCTTACCGGGAGCGCGCGAAAGTGTGACGTCCAGGTTCAATTTGTCTCGAGCTGTTGCGCAGCAGCTGAGCTTCATTCAGAGCTGCTTCACTTCGACGCGCTCGAATGTCATCCTCGCCCTCTGTGTTATCCACTCCGGTGAAGGCACCGAGGGATGATTCGTTAGGATGCGTCATCGCTGAGTCTCCCATCGGTTCAGCGCCGCCGTCGGCGTCCACACCGCACCGCACGGTTGAAGTTGTGTTGGAGAAGCAGCGAGCGTTGTACGATGCTCGAGCCACCAACGCGCTAGTCTTCGCCACTGGCGACGAATGCGAGGCAGCGGTGAGACGCGCGCTAAGTAACGAAGCATCGTCAACGTCGATGCGACCAACTAGTTGGATCGATGGGATTGTCTGCGACCCTTTCGTCGCAAATAAGCTCAGACCACATCAGCGCGAAGGTTCAAAATGGATGTATCGGGCGCTTCATGGTTTGGACGATGATCGAGATGATTCGGGGAGGCGTGGTGTCGTCTTGGCGGATGAAATGGGTCTAGGTAAATCATTGCAAGTGCTCGCAGTGCTGTGGACTATGCTCAAGCAAGGAACGAGTGGACATCCAACCTGTCGGCGTGCGGTTTTAGTTTGCCCGGCTTCTCTTGTTGGCAACTGGGGCGATGAGTTTAAAAAGTGGCTCGGTGGGGTCCGAGTGCAAGCCTCTCTCGCTGAGGGTAGCACAGAGTCTATAGCGGCGGCCGTCGACCGCTGGTGCTCAGAGCCTGCTGGGAACTCAAAAAGTTCTTTTGATAAATGGCCAGTGCTCGTAATGTCTTATGAGACTGCAAGGCGTTTTGCAGGCAAAGTAGCCGCGACGAAGCCAGAACTGATGGTGTGTGACGAAGCACACAGGCTTAGAAATGCCTCTGGCTCGCAGACGTTATCGGCATTGCGAGACATAGACGCCCCGATGCGAATTCTGCTGACGGGGACGCCAATACAGAACAATTTGAACGAGTACGCCGCTGTGCTCGATTTTGCGCAACCTGGGCTGCTCGGTCCTTTGGAAGATTTCCAACGTTCCTTCACGATTCCTATTCAGCGCCAATACGAAAAAGGAGCATCGAAACATGACGTGGAGGTAGGTCTCGAGGCAGCAGCTGAGCTCAAGCGTAGAACGGCGGGGAAAATCTTGAGCAGGAAAGCTTCAACAAATGCGGCGTATTTACCTCCCAAATTGGAACTACTTGTGCTGTGTCAACCGACGCCAGTACAGCGTATAGCGTACGCAGCCGGTGCCAAATTGGTAGAGACGTGGACTAGCAAAGACAACAGCTCATCTTCGGGTGCTGCGGCTCTTTGTGCCATCGGAATTCTGCGTCAAGCGGCGAACGAAGTCGACCAAGTCTTGGATGGAAAAGCTATCTCACAAATAACAGTAGATGACGAAGAAGAAAACTTCGAAAAAGATCGAGATGCTAATACGGTCATTCAATCCTCCACTGTCGAAGAGCTTAAACGTGCTATGCGTGATTCACTGCCGTCTACGTACACCGGAGGCGTCGAAGGTTCTGCAAAGTTTGCGGTGCTTGAGAACTTGCTCTCTGCTCTCACCAACCGAGAAGATACCACTGAGCGCATTGTGCTCGTATCGGGATACTCCGCTTCACTGGATACTGCCGACATGATCTGCAAAAAAATAGGTTTAGCGACATCGCGACTAGATGGTACAGTCGCGGTTGATTTGCGCACGTCCATCGTGAAGAATTTCAACTCTGGAAGTGGTGGACGCGTGATGCTTCTGTCTGTTGTCGCCGGTGGGGCCGGTTTGAATCTCGTAGGTGCAAACCGTTTGGTTCTCATGGATGTATCATGGAATCCTGCGCACGACAGACAAGCTATGGCACGAATTTGGCGGGATGGTCAGACTAAGCCGGTCACTATATATCGTTTGATCACGTCGGGGACAATTGAGCAGAAAGTTTTCGAGAGACAGCTGAGTAAAGAGGTTCTTAAAAACACGGTGGAAGTTGGATACAGCGGCTACGACGGCGATGGCTTCACGACTCGCGAATCTTTGCGCAAGTTGGTTCAGTTCAAGAGTGAGGATTTAGTCGAGGATGTGACCTGGGGAGAGCGTGTTGAGCTCGGGTCAGTATGTCCGCTGCTAAGCCAGGCAAATTTGAACCCGCGCACGTGCAAAGTGTTACGAATCCCCGAAGAAGCCCCGCGTTCTGATGATGCGAACGTTCCAAAACAGAAAGAAAACGTCAGGCTCGGACTGTCTCGCAAGCCTGCGCCTAAAAGGGGGTTTGATGAGCTCTTTCCCAAATTTAAACGTCCTTAGCTTGTACAGCCTTGTCACACAAAAAACTAGTACCAAATTGATTACCTACATCGCTTCACTCGCGGACGCGCCTCAAGACTGGTCGTAGATCTCTAGAGTCTTTAGTTGTAAAAATCGTAGGGGGTGACGGATGTCTGCGCAAGAGCGCGCCGCGAGCGGCGATTCTACCGCCTGCTCACGAGAACGTTCAAGAAATGCTCGAGCAGTCCTCGATGAGTTCTTCTATCCCGTCACCGATGGCGCGGGTTACACGCTAGACTCGAACTGTCCACTGAGTAGATTACGAGATATGTATTACGAGCACGAGCGTCACAAGGAGCGCGTGCGCTATTCAAAGCATTACTGGAAGTCTCTGTACAGTGATAAAGTCTTCAAGAGTGAGTATTACGTCGACAAGCACATGGAGCGAAGACACATGGACAAGATCCCCGCCGAGGCGGATTTGTGCCTGGCTGAATACTGCGATGTGTTGCAGTGCAGTCGACATGCAGCTTACTTAAAACGAGAGCAAAAGAAATTTCCGTGGTGTGACAAAAAGTATATGGCGGGCATCCAGAACAAGTGCGAGCGGCTTTTGAGTCAGTGCTTCCCTGACAACGGCGTAAACGACAAAGCGACGCGACTGCGCTCTTATTTCCAGAAATATTACTGCGAACAGATGAGCTGTGAAGGCGCAGATGGGGTTTTCCAGCTCATGAGCGCTCATCACGAGCAACCGAGTGTCGGTTATTACATCGCTCTTGTATTTCTCGTAATGCTTCTTACTGCGTATTACTTATTCATCTACTCATGGACAAGCACTCGTAAAAAGAGTTTGGATATTAAATCTACGCGCTCCAGTGCGCGTTCTTCAAAATCAAGCCTCGAGTATCTCCAAATGAAGCTCATGAAAAGCTTCCGTGGCCACAGGAAACGAAAAACTTTCTAGCTCGCAAGTGTTTGGCGGCGTTTGATGTATCATTAGCCTGCTCAGATATGGCTCTGTAGCGATTTTTTGTTATAGAACACAAATTTAGACACGACTGTAATTGCTTCTCACCCAAGTCGGACTCATGCGCAGCAACGAATTGTCCACGCGACTTCCAAGATTCACCAGCTTTGTTTCAGGCCGACTCTGCAGAAGCTGCCGCGCGCGCAGTGACACATGGATGTCGATTCAGGGGGTGGAGATGATGCGGGGACATTCATAGATGTGTTGATCTCCAGGTTATCTCTGCAGGATTCGAGAGAGTCAGAGCCAACTACCTCGAAGAATCTCTCGAATGCCCAACGAACGCACGAGCACGTGGGTTGGACGCCGGGTCAAATCGAAGTCAAAAGATTTTTTGCGGGCCGAGACTCTTCGTTTGTGGGTGAAGCTGTACTGCGGAAACTTTTGCGCTCTCGCTCGTCCATCAAAAGTCCCTCCAACCGGAGGCTATGGTGGGTAATCTCGATTGAAATCCTGAAGGAAACCGCTAAAACTGAAACTCGAGCCGACGAAGCTTTTGATGAGTTCTGCAGTTTGCTCGTGGCTGATTTGATGGATTTATCGCACGCATTAGAAGTGCCAGATCGGGACACATGGGCAGATCTAGTACTCGACTTATCTGTCGTTGAGCTAGTCGTCGCCACACGTTCGCAAACGTTGATGTTCGCGACTCGCGCATTATTCGATTGCGAGCCAGGTATTTTGCTCAAGACTTTATTCAAAGAACTTCAATCGAGTCAGACGCAAACCAAAAGGGCCTTTCTATACTGGTTAGCTTTAGCGTCGAGTGCCATCGAGCCTAAGGGCCGTGATGCACCCAAGTGGCTCTCGCAAATACTCACAGGCTTCAGTCCAACTGCGTGGTCTCCTTCGTTTCGCAAGAGCGACTTCAGACAAAGCTTGGGGATGAGTCTAACGTTGATTATACGCAATCACTTGGGGAATAGAGATGGCACCGACGGCCACGTGGATCGAGCCACAATCGTTAAGGTGGATACAGACGTGAATAGATGGATAGCAGAGAATGAGAAGAAACAGGCGAGCATGGGTCTGCCGCTGAGAGGGGCACTTCATGGCTTGTTATTGACACAACCCGACAAAAGTTGGATGGATTCATCTACGCTTTTACTGGTTGAATCCCGGGTGACCGCAGGCCTAGAACAGAAGCTTCATGTTTCCATCTTACTGAAAGTTCTACTGAATGTCCTCCTGGGCGCTTCCTCTACGCACGAGAAAGTTATTGGTGCGATAAAATCAAGCATCTTTGCATGCATGAGCAGTATGCGGCGCGATGTGCCACTCGAAGAAAACACTAGATTAAGGGTACTGGCGCAGTGCTTGGCAAGACTTCACGTGATCAATGAGAATGTTTGTTCACAAGTCATGGACGGTCTCATGAAAGATCCGTCGCCCTTGCTCCACGCATTGGCTTGCAACGCGATGCAAAAGATTGCACGCACAGGGTCACATATCGACGCGTCATGGTCTGAATTTTTGAACAACATGATGACCAAATATGTACAGAGCCTGCCAGCATTACCGAATGGATTACCTGATGATTCGTTCCTGAACTGTCTAGTGTTGGTGGACAGTAAGCTTTCTGAGCAAAGTACGGTGACGTATGCTTGCAGCGTGCTTGCAGGTGATTCCATCTTGGCTCGCACATCGGCGAGAAGATACCTGTCTCACGCAATGCAACTCGTACCGAATATGCGCTGCGAAATTCTCAAGGCTATTTCTTCATGTATATTAAACTTGAGAGCCTTGGACCCGGCTTTGCGATTATCCGCAATAACGGCCCTTTCAGATTGTTGTGAAATTTGGAATCGCAACATCCCTGAGCAAAATCCAGACTACGCATCTTACGACGATGAACGGATAGAGGCAGCTGCTTTACTTATGGTGTGTGATGCGGATCATTCTGTACGAACTGTCGCGAATGAGGCGTTGAAAAAAATCAGCAAATTGCATGGAGAAATTGGTAAACACAGGAACATCTCTTCTGGACTCGTAGCCTCGATCGTTGAAAAACATTTTAAGGCAGAACATACACCAGTATTCATCAGATCAGTGAGTGAAGAGGTGGCGAGTGTGAGTGATCGCGTGTATACGACGGTGCATGCTCAAGCTTATCAACGGATTCAGGCGATGATGGTGGCAGAAGGAGATAGTAAAATGGCCGTCGTGCCGATACATCCTTCAGAGTACAGATACAAACTTTGGCAGCATTACATGTTGTTCGTGTGCTCTGGAAATGATGGAGAAGAAGGTAACGATGGCAAACGTAAAGTCGTCATCTTAGGACATCGAGGTTCGATCTTAGGTCTACTGGACATGGTGATCCCGCGGCTTGCGTTCTCTGTACCCGAAGTTGATACCATTATGCGTCTTTTCTTGCTGATACCAGAGGGCTCAAAATCTCGAGTACTCGATGCCTTGCTACCGCTTCAGAGCGGCCTGATGAAGTCGACCATCATGAAAAGAAGGCACAGAGAAGATGTCGACATGGTGATTCGACTCGGTCAAGTGTATCAGAGTTACGCACAAAACGGCATCTTTTCAATTGGAGAAGACTCGTCCACAAAAATTGATCGAGCGATTGAATTCGTACTCATGGTGTGTTCTTACTTGAAAACAACCGCGCCTCGAGAGTGTGACACAGATGAAGTCAATCAGATGCGATTTGCTGTCGCAATTATCGTCGGTTCTGTATTGGACGATACCACGAGGCTTGCGAACGTGCCAGCCATGACCCAAAAAGAGTTATGGGAGAACTTTCAGTCGTGGCAAGAAGGCGTGAGTTTGGACACTCCAGAAGACTTTAAATTTGATTCATCAGCTCATGTTCGAAACCTCGTCGCCGAGTTTTCGATGTATAGGAATAGAAGGCCAAATATCCACGAAGTAGCTCACGCTGCGCGAGAAGCACTCGCTGCCTTGAGTGCGAGTGGGTATTTTACGTGCGAATCTCCACAAAACGTCATTTCTTGGGCAAACAAGCTCGTTGACATGGACAGTCGTCTCACGTCTGATCTCTCGAAACGCGTTCTTCTAAAACTGATGTCTTCAAATACTGCATTGCTGGACACTTGTTCAAATTTGTGCTACTCATCATCGAGGCTGGTTTCAAGTCTACATCTGAGCATAATCTCTGATCTTCGAAAGGTCGCCCTGGGGGAGCTTGGACAGTCAAAGCTGTTCACTTTAGTTCTTTACAACGCTTTGGATGAGGATCAAAGGAACCGAAGCTCTTCTATCGCCTTGCTTGACGTCATCTACGACAAAACTGAACTCTCAAACGTAACAGGATTTGAGGATGAGGAGGGGCTACTCAAAGTATGTCAACATTTCGCGCAAATGAATAATCGTTCTGCGCCAGAAGTTGTTCTGGAGGTGTGGAATAGACAAAAAGATGAATTCGTACGCGTTTCTGCATCTCACACTCGGGTCATGGGCTGCTTGGTTCCGCTGGTGACGGCTTTGCACCTCCCCCACATGGTCGCCACGGGCAACTCGGACAAAATTTTACAAGGATTATATTTCTTGACAAACTACGCGGTCGGGACGCAGTGGGATAAAGCTCGCGTTCTATGGATGGCAATCGGCTCTCAACCGCGTAATGTCGCACCAGCCATTAGATTTTTGCGAGAAAGAACTCTCGCAATGGCAGCCACAGATTTCGATGTCAACACGTTTCGAGTTGCCAAAGCGGCGTGTGGATGGCTGTCTGCTACTTCACCTCAGCAGGTGATAGATCAGCTCGTCTACACAATCTCATTCCGGGCCCTGGAATCTGATGACAACGATTCAAACAAAACACCACAGAACAACGACTCGTCTCTCCTCAAGATTTCGTCTGCTGATGTCGGAATCATTCTATTGTCTGAGCTCGCGATTGATCACTGTGAAGATTTCCGCTTCCACTTACCGGTCTTGGCACACGCCGTGTCCGTTACTCTGCTCGTGGCGAATGAGCCGACTGTGAAACACTTTTGTGGGGAACTCCTGTGCAATCTCGCAAGCAAGCTGGCAGGGATGAGCATAAAGAACGGTCCAGCTTACAAATTGGCTCGACTGTTCTTGAAGAATGATGCAGGGCAGCCTTGGAGCGCGGAGAGAATAAGAAAACTTGTCAAGATACTTCCTCTGGCTATTGATTTGGATGAAAACTTGAGGCAGAGATGGTCAAACGAGGCTAGACGATGGATAATGCGTTCTTCCTCCTTTTCTCTTGCGCGAGCATCAGCCATAACTTTGATGGCGCTTGACTTTCCACTTGATGACGAGGCGTTTGCGTCTCTTCTCGCTGCAGCGTGTTCGTGCGCGTCTATTTCAGAAGAGGCGGAGACTGAAAAGAAGAGACAGATGGGCAAAGATCTTACGTGCTACCTTTTGAAGACCATGTCGTCTTCTATCTGCGCCATGAGTCCATATGAGGTCCTTTCTTACGCGCAAGTCTTCTGGTGTGGCGTCATGTGCTTGAGAACACGCGATCAAGTGCTCTATGCAAGCGCCATCGATCTCTGCTTTTTGTTTCTGACGAAATGTCCAATCGATAGCTCACCGATGACATTTGACGTCATCACATCGTGTGCGCCTCTTCGAGAAGGCGAGGACTATCCCGAACTCCCACTGGTGGAGACGTACGAAGAGTTGCTCGCGCTTGATCCAAAACTACCGAGTCCAGAGATATCCATCGATCAACTCATCTTGTTGATCATCAAAGGCTTATTCATACCACAAACGTTTGTGAGGTCAGTTCGAATTCTGGCACTTTTGGCGCCGCACATACCAAAGGAAACCACCTGGAGCGGGCTCCAAGTCATCATTTTGATTTCTTACCTTCTCGTTCCTCTCATCTTGGCAAATGTTGAGATGGAGGTGAAAACGACGGTGAGCAGCAACGAGACGAAAACGATTGCGCATAGATTAGCACAGAGCGTTCACGTCATCGAAAGAAACCTCTCCAATGCGCTCCGCGCTTTTGCAAATGCGGAACTGGGTAGCAACACATCGACCATTGCCTCGCTTGAAGCAGAATTCATGTCGACGTTGCTGAGGCGAGGCGAGGAGTCTCACTTGCCGTTGCATTGCTTGAGAGAATTTTCTCTGTGTGCCGATGCAGCGACAGCGAGAAAAATGCTCTTCTTCATGTCGAAACTACCGAAATCGAGGAAAACGTTCAGCAGAGACTTATCCGGGATGTGGTCAGACGATCAACTTTCCATCGCATCGAAGATGTCATCGGCGGCGCACGGCGTCTTGCTGAGCGCGAGATTAGAAATAGAAAACAAGAACGCAGTTCCGTCGTGCATCGAGACATGACGATTCAGACGTTCATTTTTACATCATTATAGACTATAGCTAGAGCTACGTGGGAAAAAACCAAACTAATCCAGCGATGCGCGCTCGCCGCCGAGATATGGCGGCGGCCACACTGGCGGATCGTATCCCGAATCTCCCAGAGGATTACACCTCATTATCCGCCAAGCCGTGAGAATGAACCCTTTTTTCGTCCCGTACTTTGTGTACGCCTGTCTCGCGTACTCTGAACAAGTCGGAACGAATCGACAACTCTTTGGCAAGACGGGTGAAATTTGCGTCTTGTAAAAGTCCAAAAGGTTCATGGCAACTCTGTAACTCAACCCGCGCTCTTCGGTGTCCTCATCCGCTTCGGTTCGACTCGTCGACGTCTCTTCGTTCTCCGACGTGCCTCTCACGGGGACGAGCGAACCGCGAACGGGACCCGCGTCCGAAACTTCGCTGGTGCGACGAAGACAGTGTCGACACGCCCGTACGTCCACGACGACTCGTCCGCCGTGTCGAGCGTGACTGTGACGCCGCGGCGTGGTCGAGGAGACGAGGACGTCGCGTCGTCGGCTCGAGAGCGATTCAATGGTGCCGACGATCGCGGCCATGTGGGATGAACGACTCGAGAGGAAGACGCGGCGAAGAGTGTCGCCGGTACGGGGAAGAATGAAGCAAGCAAATAAGTGTCTCGTCTGTCTTCACACTACACTGCTGCGCGGCTAGGGAGGAACATCGCTGTCGGCGTCGCTAGAACCACCGCTTTCTATCATCATCGAACCGTACGTCGTGATGTTGCGGAGAACAAATGAATTCGCCAGCGCTGAAGCGTTCGTGACGCACACATTGTTGGCATGAATGAGCTCGGGCGGACCGTCGAGTTCGTCTTCCCACTCGTCGTCTGACGCCTGCGGACCCCGGTTGAGAAACTCTTCAATCGAATGAAGCCTATAGTTTGAAAGCCCGCGACCGAGCTCTGAACCACCTTCGTCCAAAATACGTACGCTTTCTTGAACGCCGAAACTGCCTTCGACCGCGACGACGTGCTCCGCCATGAGCGCCATTCCGTTGAGCACCGCCTTGGCGCCCTCTTCGTCGACTCGGACGGCGCCTTTAATAGGAACCGTCAGCAACCATCTCTTTTTACCCCGCGCACTCTTCTTTGCGGCTAAAAATTTCGTACCTACGTTTGTTTTACCTTCCAACACGTCCGCAATCGCGGTCGATTGCACCGAGGCGAGACATATGATGGTTTGACATCCCGCCGCACTCGCGATGCGCGCCGCCGTGAGCTTGGTCACCATCCCACCCGTACCCACGCTCGATCCAGCGCCAGATCCGACGTCCACATCGAGCGCGTTGATATCCTCAACCACTTCAATCTTCTCCGCCGTTGGATCGCACGTCGGATTCGCCGTGTAGAGCCCATCAACGTCCGTCAACAAGAATAAATACTTGGCCTCGACGAGAGCGGCGACTTGAGCGCTCAGCGTGTCGTTATCGCCAAACCTCAATTCCTCCACAGCCACTGTGTCGTTCTCATTCACAATGGGAACCACGCCGAGTTCAAACAATTGCTCAAAAGTTCTCTTCGCTTTCCCGTATTGCGTGCGATTACTGAGATTTTCAAGCGTCAACAAAACCTGAGCGCACTTTACGCCCAGCGTATTAAAAATGTCTTCGTAATACCTCATCAAGTGCGGCTGTCCAATCGCCGCCAGCGCTTGTTTCCTCGCCAGCGACGGTTTCTGCGGTCCAGGTTTGATCCCCATCTTCACCATTCCCGCCCCCACCGCGCCAGAGCTCACGAGCACGACCGAGTATCCCGCTCTCGACAGCGAGGACACCGTCTCGCACATTGCGCACAGTTGCGACAAGGAAATGACGCCATCTTCCGCCTTGAGCAGCGACGAGGTACCCACCTTTATGACGACGATTGTCCGGGAATTTTTAGAAGACGACGCGTCTTCTTCCACCTGCGGAACCGCCTCGTCCGGCGTCATTTAAACGCTCTCGCAGTCGCCGCGCGTCGGCAACCCCCAAACGCGTCGCGTCACGAAATGCCGAACCGCTGGACGACGCGTTTTTGTTCGACGGACCCCTCATCACGCAGCGAAAGAAACCGTGTATAATACGATGGATATCTCAGGAAAACGATATGATCGACTACTTACTACTTATGTTACATACAGTACGTCAAACTAGGGTTTAGATAAAAAACATTACTATAAAAACTCGGACATTTAACCTACACTTAAGCGACAAAATAACTAAAAAAATCGTTATCGACTGCAAGTTTCGATCTTGCGACCTTTGGGTAGCCTTACTTCGTACGGAATATGGGCCCAACACGCTTCCACTGCGCCAAGTCGATCGGTTTAGTAGCTCGAGTGCGTACTAAAGTATGCACACTGACTGTCCCATGGGGTCCACGACACCGCCCTTTTCCGCGAGAGAAGAGACGCGGTAATTATGACGGGTGTTTTTTGTAAACCTCCTCTCCTCTCCCGTCCGTGACGCGGTCAACGGGGCGGGGCCTCGAGACGGGACTCCGAGACGTGTCGTGGACGACACAGGGAAGCGCGCGCGCGAGGTCGGTCGACGGACACGAGAAGAGGTGGGAATGTCTGCCCCGACGACGAACGGCGCGCCAGCCCCGGCGGGGGGATCGACGCCGGCCCCGCAGCAGGCGTTCGCGACGGAGAGGGAAGTCATCGACTACTTCACGACGCTGAGCAGAGAGGTGGACGCGGCGAGAGTGAAAATCGGCGAGCTCGCCGTGAGCCTGCGGGAACACGTCAACGTGTTGGATAACGTGAAAGGCTTGGATCCGTCGAGGAAGTGCTTCCGATCGGTCGGTGGGGTCTTGGTGGAGAGAACGGTGAAGGAGGTGGCGCCGGCGGTGGAGGCGAACGCGTCCAACCTGAGACGAGCCATCGACGCGATCAAGGAACAGGTGGAGGTGAAAGAGGCGGAGCTCGAGGCGCTGAGGAGAAAGTACAAGATTAGAGTTTCTGGTGAAGACGAAACCACGGGGGAACACGGGGGCGCGCCCGGGTACGGCGGCGGTAGCGGAGGAGTTTTAGCTTAGAAGTTTTTCCACGCGTTTCAGAATCCAAAACTAGTCAAACACCAAAAGACGACGCGCGGATACGACGTCGAACGCGTTTGCGAATCAAATGACGTCTCGCTCCGTCGGTCCCTCCCAGAGTCCCGTCATCGTTTTTCTCGATGTTGCCGTGAACGAGAAACCCGTCGGAAGGATCGAGCTCGAACTAGACACGGCGACTGCTCCGAGAACTTGCGAAAACTTTCGCGCTCTGTGCACCGGGGAGAGAGCGAGCGCGACGACGAGAAAACCTCTACACTTTAAAAACTCGACGTTTCATCGCGTCGTTCCCGGGTTCATGGCGCAAGGTGGGGATTTCACGATGCACAACGGCACGGGAGGGGAGTCGATTTACGGCGCAAAGTTTCGCGACGAAACCTTTGCTCTGACGCACGACGGTCCAGGGATCTTATCGATGGCCAACTCGGGACCGAACACGAATGGGAGTCAGTTCTTCATAACTCTCGACGCCACGCCGCATTTGGATGGCAAACACGTCGTTTTCGGTCGCGTATTATCTGGAATGGACGTATTGCGACTCATCGAGCGTTGCGGCTCAGAGAGCGGCGGCACCAAGGAAGCCGTCTTGATAATCGATTCTGGTCAGCTCAGCTGACGAATCGGTGGAGTGCATAAATAGCGTTCCGACCACCCATCGCGGTGTATTATTATTGTTTGTAATCTGTTTGTAATCGATTCGTCATCGCTGCGCAGTGCCCAGCGGGCACTTTCCTGCAGGACTTGTATACACAAAAGCTCGTCTTCCAGCCTCACAGACGCGCGCGCGTCTTGCATGCTCGGAGCGAGACTCGGGCGAGTGACGAGAAACGCATCGGTCGGAGTCGCTCTCTTCGCTTCCGTCGCCGCGTTCGGGACTGCCGCGCAAAGGTCGTCAAACATGGCGGTGAGTTATTCGCCAAAGCACACGCGCGTGAGCGCGAGCTTTGAGGACGTTAGAGACGTTAAACTTCGCTCGTTACCGAAGACGGAGGGCGAAGGTTCGTTCGCGGCGTCGGCGCTGTGGGCAGAGAACCCAGCCGTCATCGTCGTGATGCGCCGTCCTGGATGAATTCTCTGTCGCGGGGAGGCACTCAAGGTGTACGCGAAGAAGAGCGAGTTTGACGCCGTCGGTTGCAAACTTGTGTGCGTGCTCAAAGAGGGTCTCCCAGCGGAAGTGGAGGAGTTTAAGAAGGAGTTTTGGCCAGAAAATCTCTACTTGGACGAAGATAAGGGTTTTTTCAAGGCGGTTGCCGGGGGAAAGGTGAAGAAGGGCTCTCTGAGTGCCTTTCTCAATCCCCTCGGACGCGTGTGGAAGCACGCCTCAGAGGCGAAAAAGGCGGGCGTGACGAAACATAATTTGAATGGCGAAGGTCTCATCATGGGTGGCCTTCTCGTCATGAAACCGGGTAACAAGGGAGTGCAGTACCAGTTTCAAGAGCGTAATTTTGGTGATCACGCGCCGATTGAAGACGTCATCGCCGCCGCCAAGGCGGCTGCGTCGGCGTAGATGCAGCCTCGCCGCCCAAAAATCAGTTAGCCGCGACCAATCATCCACGTCGTACACGCGAGTCAGTGACGCGAGAAACGGAGATTCTGTGTTTTTACAAGGAACGTTTCTACGCCGATTTTATCTTCGCGGTCGACGGACGAGATCTATCGAGGTAAATTTGTAAAAGTGTTCATCACGCATTCTTTTGTTCCTTGCTCTTCACGCCGCCGCCGTTTCGTTTTCCTCGTTTTCCTCGTCTGACGGTTTGAACACGATGACTGGCTTCTTGCAGCGATGCAAGCAGTAATTGCAGACACTTCCGATGAAAAATTCTTTCAAACGACCCTTCGAGGTGGACGCGACGCAGACAGCGACGGCGTCGTCGAGCAAGGTTGCCTTTTCGCACAAAATTTCCCCAACGCTCGAGGAATTCGTGTCGTACGCGACAATGTCAATCTTGTAGTCAATCTGCGCCTTGTCAAAGATCGGCGCCAGGTTGGCTTCGATCCATTTCAAAGCATCGTTTCTCCAAGCAGCTTCCTGTGTTTGGGACAAATCTGTCGTCAGTCCAAAGGCAATGGCTATCGCGACCCGCTAGGCTCGACGCACCTCGCGCATCTCTTGTCGTAGCATCGGCGTGGATTGATACCTCAAACGCGCCCTGCAGAAAACGCATAGTACGCGAGTGATGATCGCGCGAAAGAATATCAGTACCTTTTCTTCATCTGGAACGGTAATCGGGTAGTAATCGACGAAAGGAACGCCCGTGAGAGTGTCCTCGCCAGCGAATGTTCTGAGAAGAACGAAACAAACGAGACGCGCGTTTGTCGCCGTCAGACGTTTTGGTGAGAATGAACAAACGAATGAGAAGAAACGACGTGAAGAAAGAAAAGTAAAAACACATACCCTGGTATGACGTGCACCAACCTCACCTCATCCCCAGGTCTCGCCACCTCCCTCGACATCCAACGCGTCAACTTGACTGAAGTCTCAGTCGCGTCCACACCGACAACGTAAACTCTCGTCGGCATCGTCGTCGTCGTCGTCGTCGTCGTCGTCGTCGCGTTACATCCACACTCACAATTTTCACACTCGCATTTTTCACACGCGCACTTCACCGTTTCCGTCATTCCCTCCGTCGTCGTTCGTTCGTTTCCTCGATTTCTTTGTCGCGCGCACCGAAGAGAGTCGCAAAGTGACGCTTCAGGTCCGTCACATCTCGAGGTTCACGAACCAACGAATCAAGAGGGACCGACCACTCGAAAGGGTCGGATTTGGACTGGACTGGACTTGGACTTGGATTTGGATTTGGATTCCGCGGCGTCTCTCTCTCGCGCGCGGAACGACACCGCCGATGGCGCCGATGGCGAAACGAGGGGACGACGACGAACCCGACGACGACGGCGATGCGGACGAGTCGATGACGATGCGCGCGCGATTGGGTGCGACGGCGTCGACGCTGCTCTCGCAAGGCGCCGAAGCGAGGGTTTTCGCGACAACCTTTCTCAACCGGGAGTGCGTGTGCAAGCAGAGGTTTAGGAAAAAGTACCGACTGCGAGCGTTGGATGAAAAACTGACGCGATCGAGGGTGAACGGAGAGGCGCGGGCGTTGGTCAAGGCGGCGAAGTGTGGGGTGCTCGCGCCGAGGGTGTTGTGGGTGGATGCCGAGGAGGCGTGCGTGTACATGGAACGAGTGCCGGGGGAGGCGTTGAAAGAGGCGTTGCGGTCCGACGCGTGCGGGGAGGCTGATTTGAGAGAGTACGGACGACAGATTGGTGAAGCCGTGAGCGCGCTGCACGATGGGGGGATCGTACACGGGGATCTGACGACGAGTAATTTCATCGTGAGAGCGGGCGATGGGAAGATTGTGACCATTGACTTTGGCTTGAGCTACCCGAGCGACGTCGCCGAGGACAAGGGCGTGGATTTGTACGTCCTGGAGCGCGCCATCACGGCGGCGCATCCATCGCAAACCTTACTTTTTGACGAAATTCTCGCCACGTACAAGAAGAAATCCCGCATGTGGTGCGCGACGCTCAATAAATTCGCCGAAGTCAGGGCGAGAGGACGCAAACGTTCCATGGTTGGATGAGAAACCGCGTCTCTCTCCTCGTATTAGCCATCGCATCGTCGTCGTCTTCGTCTTCGTCGTCGCGCGAGTGTACAGTGTGCATAAAATGTATCACCACTAGCATCCATTCATCCACGCGCGCACGCACGCACGTTTCTCATCGACGCGAGTGTGTCCCCGTTTCAAGGTAAAATTGGAAAACGCCGCGTGGAGCCCCCATCTTGAAGAGAGTTATCCACAAGATGACGATGACGATTGATTACTCTGTACCTCGTCGTCACACCCCGACGCCGAACCCGCATCCGCCGACGAACCCCTCGTCATCATGATGGCGTCTCTCTCGACGCATCGCACTCCCGCGGGTCGGCTTCACGCCGCCGCGCGACGCTCGTCGTCGTCTTCGTCGACGTCGTGTGATAAATCGGTGACGACGCGCCGCCGGTGTGGAAACACGCGGGCCGCGATCTCGAACGACGCCCCGCCTTCCGGTGACGCGACGGTGAAAAAACTCACCGAAGATTGGCAGATTGACTTTTGCTCTCGCCCGCTTCGCGACGACCGGGGTAAAAAAGTCTGGGAGCTCCTCGTGACGGACGAGTCGAGGTCGTTTGAGCACGCAGAGTTTTTCCCAAACAATCGCATCAACTCGGTCGAGTTGGCGAGAGCGCTCGAACGGGTCATGGCGGAACGAGGAAGCCGGCCGAGAAGATTCAAGTTTTTCCGAGCGCAAATGCAAACCATCATCACTCGGGCGTGCGTTGAGGTTGACGTCGAACCGTTGCCGAGTCGAAGGTGCCAGACGTTGGTCAAGTGGCTGGCGGAACGCGTGGAGACTGTGTACAAGACGCACCCGGGTTACGACTCGAGCGCGCCACCGTTGATGGCGTTCGAACCCACGGCGCCAAAGAGACTGCCAGACGCGCTGAGAGGAGAATCCTGGGCCTTTGTTGCCCTTCCTTTGGTTGGAGTGAGAGAAGAGATGGAGCAAGTGAAGCGGGGCAAGGTGTTTGGGGCGACGTTGGACATTGACGAGAACCTTCCGGATGATACGTTGATTCCAGGAATTGCCGTGTATACGAGCCGCGCCGCCGCCTTGGCCGGATGGACAAAGGGATTAGAGTTGGCGTGCATTTCTTCGGACGTCCAAACGAGCTCCATCGTGTTGGAAACGGGCGTGAATGATTCTTGGTCGTACGCCTTTTTCCGCAAGACAAAGGAATTGACGCAAGAAGCCAAGGAATGGGAACAGGTGAAGCGCGCGTGCGACGGTCTTCATTTCCTCGCGATTCAAACCGACGAAGAAGCAGAGACCACGGATGGGTTTTGGATCTTGCAAGACAGCGCGCCTAGTGAGTACTAATACGTAGATGATGTGAATTGTTTTGTTACCACCGCTTAAAAATTTTACGCTAACGCATCAATCCATCCACACAGTTTTCAGAGCGCGCCGCGCACCGTCTTCGCCTTCGTCGCGCGTCGTTTTCGTAGCGAGGAGGATGGTGAGCGCGTTGAACGCGCTCGTCGTCGTCGTAAAAAACCTCGTTCTTCGCGCCAATCGCATCGGCATCCTCCTCTACCTCGTCGGTCTCTCGACAGTTTTGACGTACCCGAAACTCGCTCGGCGAGTCTACGTCGACGAGAATGCTTTTTTGCTCGGATCGACGGAGAAAATCTTCAACGCGGCGGATGCAAACGTGGCGTCGGGGTACGCCGACGCGCTCGAGGGGGTGTGGAGCGAGAGATCGACGAGTGAGACGACGGTAAAACGTTTGGAGTGGATTACGTCTGCTCTTGACGCGAGAGGCTTTGAAAGCTACTACGCGTCGACGACGTTCGATGCGAACAAGTCTTCGGACGAAGGTGGTGGTGAGAGAAGGATGATGATGAATGTACACGCGATCGCGCGCGCGGCTCGCGGGGATGGACGGGAATCGATCGCGCTCGTGACGCCTCTGGGAAAGTTGGACCCACGGGCAGAGGCGGCGACGGTTGGAGTCGCGCTGCGCGTCTTCGAGGTCGTGGGCCGAGCTCCCTGGTTGGCAAAGGATTTGATATGGTTGTGCATCGACGCTGAAACTGGGGAGATAGAGTCCACCATGGATTGGTTGAAGACGTATCATTCGTTTGAAAGTAGAAGCGTGGATGGTGGATTTGAGCGAGCTGGAACGATTCAGCAAGCGTTTGTTTTTTCGGCGCCGCACGGAGCAGAGGTTTCGATGATGCGAGTGAAAATCGAAGGATGGAACGGGGCGTATCCGAATCAGGATATTTATACAATGTTTAAACGCGTCGCCGAGAGCACGAGCGGATTGAGGGTTAGCTTTGATGAGGACGCCGGTGGAGGATTGGACAACTCTTTTGCCGGTTCGCTCAAGTCGGTTTGGAGGTTCATGTGGAGAGCAATCACGGGAGTGCCGACGGGTGCGCACGCCGCGTTCAAAGCGCATTCCATAGACGCTATTTCCATCGAAGCGCGGTCGTCGGATGACAAGCGTCTTCGTACATATCGAGGCACGGATGCGTACGCCGCCTTGGGACAGACGCTCGAGCTTTCTCTTCGATCGTGCAACAACCTGTTGGAGCTGTTACACCACAGCTGCTTCTACTACATCATGCTCGGGTCAGATAAATTCTTAGGTATCGCCGAGTACATTGCCCCACAGGTTGTGTTGCTGGTCAGCCTAGTCTTGCCCGTGGCGAGGCTCACAACCTTTGGAGCGGGTAATTTCTCTGAATCGGCCGCGGAGACGAGAACGTCTCACAACTGGTTCCGAGCCGTGTCCGAATTTACAATCGTCCTAGCTCTCAGCGCTAGTCTCGGAGGAATCTGCATACATTTGAGCGATGCTGGACTCAGTCGAAGCCTCGTCACTTTGATAGTTTTGGCATTGTGTCCCGTTTTCGGCTTTGTGTTTTGTAGTATTGCAAAGAGAGGCGAATCGACGACGATGCCGCGCACGTCGAAAATTGACGGCATCGTCATTCTTTCGCAAGAAGACTGGGTGGCTGTCAAAGTCATCAACATGGCGTGGGTGATCGCTACGATGAGTGCGTGTACATTCTTCAACTTTCCCTTGGCTCTGCTGACGACAGCCGCTCTGGCACCCTTGTGTTTGCTCTCCGCCCCGGTGCAAAGCGAAACGTTCAGACGAGCGTCCACCGTTGCCCTGTGCGCGTTGCCAATCCTGTGGATATTCGCGGTGTCGCGGTTTGCAGAGTCGTCTCCGATGGACGCACTCGGTCTTCTAGCCGAGCACCACTCGCACTGGCGGACATTTGCGCTTCCGGTCGTATTTGGAATAATAGTGCCGACTTTGCTTCTGAGCGCGCGCGTCGTGTCCTCCGCGTCGGCGAGACGGAAACAAAAATCCACGTAGCTGATAGTTTATTTATTGTACGGTAGGTAATCGCTTTATACTAGGTAGTAGTGCACCGCGTACGTAGAAAGAATGCTTGACTAAAAACTACAACTCAGCGACTCAACGCGCAGCTTGCTGCGTCTCCTCGTCCGGAATGGCTGAGGAAACCGCCGCTTCGCCTCCGGCGACGGTGCGCGACGTCGAAGAAGCCCCCGCCGCCAATTCGATGATGGAGTGGAAGAATTTCATCACGAGCGCATCCGGCCACGGCGCGCCGAACGGGGCCTCTGGACCAGCCTCCCAACCGAGATGTCCACCAGATTCTGTCTCAATCAGAATGACGTGCGGGTTGGATTCAATCGCTTTTCTCGGTATGGAGCTGGAAATCGCGATGGGATCGTCGAGCGCTTGCACCGTCATCAACGGAATGGCGACGTTGTGAATCTTGTTTTTGCTCCCAGAGTACTCGTAGTACGCGTCGACGGACGGAAATCCAAACGTCACGCGCGTGATGGCTTCGTCAAAGTCTCGCACCGTCTTGGCAGACTTGACGAGCTCGGGCTTGTACTTGGGTAGACCCGCGAATAAATTTTCGTGTGGCGCAAAGAGCTTGCGCATATTCTTCGCCATGGCTTGACTATAAATCTTACCGAAAAACCCACTCTCCAGGGCGGTGTCGCACGCGTTGAGGTCGAACGGGTTGCAAAGCGCCGCCGCCGCCGTGAGCTTTGAGTTTTCGCCCTCCTCACCGAGGAAATTGGTCAAAATATTAGCCCCGAGCGACCAACCGATGGCGAGCAGAGGCGCGTTTGGAAACCTCTCGTGCAGCTCATTTACGACATGTCTGATATCACCCGTGTACGACGCGCTGTAAAACTGCGGCGTCGTCAAGGGAGACTCGGAGGTGCCCCGGCAATTGAACGCGACGCACCGAAATCCTTGCGATCGCGCCCGCTTTAAAAAATGCTTCAAGTACTTGTCGTGCGACCCGCCGGCGATGCCAGACATGAGAACCAAGACGGGCGCGTCTTCAGCGATAGACTCTTGGTGCGCCATCAACCTTCTGCGAACCAAAACGTCTTGATTAAACACTTGATTCACAAACGGAGGACCGTTCTTTTCAACCTCGCACGCCGGCGCCGCTCGCGTCATCTCTGACTCCTTCTCGTCGTTGTACGTCGACTGCAAGTCGACGTCGCCGTCGACGCTCAGTGGCCAATCCAAAGTTGCGTACCCTCCGTCCGGCATCGCCAACACCTCTCTCTGATACGCGACGTCCAAATCCACACGAAACAACGAGCTCAAGATTGTGCTCGCGTGCGCGTTTGTCAACCATCCGACCGCATCGTACCCTTTACTCAACAAGCTCGCGCACCGCTCCAACACGTACGCGTTCACCGCCGTCTTCGCCGCCGTCACCCGCACCTCGCTCACCTTTCGCACCATCGCCCCACCGACCAAAAACGCCGCGTAACACGCCCCCGCAAGCGCCGCCGCCGTCGCCAACGCCGCCGCGCTCGCCGCCGAAGCCTCCGTCGCCGTCCCGCGTTTTCGCCCTCTGACGCCTCCGCGCGTCCACGTCAGCGTCCTCGTCATCATCCCGCCCCGTTCGCCGCCGACCAAAAACTGCTTCGTTCCCACGACGCAATCGAACGCCCTCGACCGCGTCGCCGTCGCCTTCGTCGCCGTCGCCTTCGTCGCCGTCGTCCTCCTCCTCCCTCCGCGCGCCGACAAGATGCCACTCACCCGGAAAGATGCCGCCGCCGCTCTCGTCGACGATGAGACTCCACCCCGTCTCCCCCACGACGACGACGACGACGTCCCTCCTCCTCCGATGGTCCGTCCCACCGTCGCCGTCACCCCTCCTCCTCCGCCGCCGACGACCGTCTGCATCCCCCGGGGTCGCCCTGGGCGGATGGTTGGACGCTCGAGCGCGCGCGCACACGAAACACGAAACGCGAAAGGCGAAACACGAAACGCGAAACGCGAAACACGAAGCGCGAAACGCGCGCGCACGAAGACGGGCGCGCGGGGTCGGTCGCGTCGAGCACTCGCGCGGTCCGCGACCACCGCCCGGTCGAGCGGTCGAGCGGGTCGGTGAAGTCGGTCCCGGTATAGCTCTAGATTACATTACAGTACGTGTACTAGTATACATACTGTAGAGGGTTTACACTCTATATACGTTCGTTCGTAACTCGACTCAACTCGACTCGACGGAAACGTCGCCCCGCATTGATTCCCTCGACGACGGATCGCGGATGGACGCGACGACGACGACGACGACGACGACGGAACGCGAACGCGAACGCGAACGCGCGATGGGTGACGACGACGGGAAACGCGCGGACGGCATCGGCGGTGTGGACGCGCATCCAGCGACGACGACGATGACGACGAAGAAGGATGGCACCGGCGCGGTTGGTGCGGACGACGGGGCCGACGCCGACGGTGCCGACGGCGCTCGAGCGCTCGTCGATGCGATGGAAAACGGAGAGGCGAACGATGACGGTGACGATGATGATGTCGTCGACGACGACGGGATGGCGGTGGATGAGGCACCGATGGCGAAGAGAGCGCGCGGCGGGAACGGCGAAGGGGAAGATCCGGCGAGCGGGACGCGAGGAGGACGCGGGGCGGGGACGAGCGAAGGGGAGGACGCCATGGATGAAGACGGTGGAGACGACGCCGACGACGTTCGTGACGGCGACGATAAAATTGACGCCGTCGATGACGATGACGACGCGGATGTGCCGGCGGAACAAAGAGGTTTGGAGGATTACGACGATCAGCTCACGCTTCCGAGACGCACCAAGGTTTTGATCAGCGGAAACAACCGAACCAAGGGGAAACTCGTGGGTTTGAAGGGCATCGTGAAGAAGGCTGTCGGACTCGGTGGTTGGCACTGGTTGGTTTTATCCAACGGACAAGAGGTTCGTTTGCAGAGAAACGCGTTGACGGTGTTGGAACACCCGAGCGGGGATGAACCGGAATCGGACGACGGAGACGAGGAGGATGTCGAAAACGGCGAAGAGGAGGGCGACGAGGAGGATGGTGAAGACGACGACGACGACGACGACGACGACGACGGAGATGAAAAGGATGCGATGAAGACGCGTCTTCGTCGTCCGACTCGTGTTCCGGGGAACGGACCGCCCAGTCAAGCCGCCGCCGCGGCGATGAAGCGTTTACAAGAGCGCCGAAGAAGCGCGAGACCAAATTGTCAGAGCAACTTTGAACGGTTGACGACGACGACGCTTCTCAAGTATAAAAAGGCGTACGGGTTGGAGGCAAACGAGGAGACGGATAAAAACAAACGCGCGCTCATTCAAGAGGTTGGTAAGCACTTCATCTCGCAAAAGGTGGATGAACAAAAGGTGCTGCAACAATTCATGTGTTCGGTCGCCGACACGACGCAACTGAAATGATTTGAGCGAGTTGAGAGGCGCGTTTGGTTTGGTTTTGAAACAACTATAGTGTATGTCGATATCACACAGCTAAACATCTAATAATACTTTCGCTAGTACTCGTCGTCTTCGTCTTTGTCATTCATTCAGAGTTGTAAATCCGACGGAAGCACACCCGTGGCGAGGGCGTTTTCCAACCGAGCGACTTCGTCCAACGTCTCCGCGTTGGCGATGGCCACCTTGAGCGCCATCATCTGCTCAGGCGTCGGACCGCTCGGCTTTTGATCTTTCTTCTTCTCCTCCTCTTCCGCCGCAGTTTCCCCGGGAACCTCCCCGGGGGTGAACGTTTTCGCCCGAGCCGCCGCCCCGTCGTCCGCCCCAAACGTCTTCATCGCGAGCTCGCGTTCGGCGGGTTTCACCTTTTGGAAATCTAAAACCTTGAGCGCCTTACACTTGTAAATGACGTACAACCGGTAGTTTTCTTTCGTCGAAACCGGATTGTCCATCAACGACAGCATTTCCAACCTCGGACACGCGCTCAACCCATCGCAATCCGCCAGATTCCGCAACCCGTTATTCGTCAGCACCAGCCTTCGCAGCGACGGACACGCGCGCGCCAGCTCCTCCCCGTTCACCCTCGCCACGCGGTTATTCGCCAGCATCAGCGTCTTCAATCGCGGTAATCTCGGAAAGTTTTCCACTTTCACGATTTCGTTATCGTTCAAATCGATGCAATCGTACTGGTTCCGCGTCGCCGCCAGGTTTTCGATCGCCGCGATTCCCAACCCGCGAAGCCGCAATTCGTACTCGTCGCACGGGTTATACCCCCGTTCGCCTCCGTCGATCGTCTCCGCCGTCATTCGTCCCGGTCTTTCCGCC
>Ga0181573_10000068_pt1 | contig 97255 bp, 53 predicted proteins | sample 101ome_25_FD_148643 | JGI IMG/M metagenome (GOLD analysis project Ga0181573, IMG submission 148643) | Coastal salt marsh microbial communities from the Groves Creek Marsh, Skidaway Island, Georgia - 101409BT metaG (spades assembly) | ecosystem: Environmental > Aquatic > Marine > Intertidal zone...
CCAGAGCGCGGCTTTGACGCAGGCGCAGTCGTCGTCGAGCGCCGAGGTGCAGGAGCTCCGCGCGTCGAAGGAGGCGTTGGAGTCTCAGGTGAGCACGCTGCAGTCCGAGCTCGAATCCCTTCGAGCGGACGTTGCGAGACTTCAAGGCGAGTTAGAGCATAAATCGCACGCGTTGCAATCGTTGGAGGAGAGTGCTGATGCTGCGAGAACCGAGATGCGAACAAAGCTAGAGGAAAGCCTTCACCATGCGAAGGAGGAGCTTCGACTGGTTACAGAGAAGAGCGAGTCGCACAGCGCATCCTTGTCGATGGACCTGGAATCGCTCAAGGCGAGTCTTGAGGCGACTGAGACTCGCAACGCCGTGATGCAAGAAGAGCTGCGTCTCACGAATGAGGCGCTCAGTCGTTCGACCAACGAGGCCGAAAGCATGGCAACCCTCCAGGCGGAGCTCGCCGACGTCAGCGAACGTCACAAAGAGACAGAGACAGAAAAATTGAATCTGGAAGAATCCCTGCGCGTCGCGAATGAACGTCTGGTGAATCTCGAAGAAAAGTTGAAAATTGCCGAAGAAAACGACGCTTCGAGCGCCGAGGCGCTCCGAAACGCGACTGAAGAAGCGGCCAAAGCCAAGGACAACATCGCCTCGATCGCTTCGGTGAGCGCCACTCAGTTTGCGCAAGAGCGTCAAATGATGAAAAATGCCCTGAGCGAGCTTCAAACAGAGCGAGATATTCTCGTCAAGATGCTCAAGACGTTCCACACGCACGGCGTCGTTCACTCGACCACTCAGACTCAACAAACCGGGCAGGCTCCCGACTTCGCGCATCGACTCGCCGAGTCGGCGTCCATCGCGGGTGTCTTTACACCTCAAAAGAAGCGCACCCCATACGTGGACGTCGACTCTCCGCGTTCTCCAACATAGACACTTGATTTGTATTCCACCGCACACATAGTTTTAAACACAGTCGACGCGCCCGGTCGCGCGCCCAGCCGAGAGGAGCGCCCAACTGTCGCGTCACAGCATGCCTGACGCCCGGTCCCGCCGCGGCGCGCACGACGCCCGACAAAGCACGCCGTCGGACGAGGAACCGTCGTCCTCGTGGTCGTCTAACGATGGATTTCCGCCCGGAATCTCGCTGGAGACGACGCACGGAGGCGTTCGCGTCTTGCGTTTGGATGACCATCCCGAAGACAAACCGAAGTGCGCGACGACGCTCCGACACCCCTCGAGCGGGGCCGAGGTGACCATCGTAGGCAGCGCGCACGTCTCTTCGGTCTCCGCGCTCGAAGTGAAACGGGTGATTCGGGAGACGAAGCCGGATTTAGTCGTCGTCGAGCTCGACGGCGAGCGGCTTCGAAGTTTGTTGAAGAGCGCGTCCAAAGAGAGACCCGCGGCGCACGCGGCGAAGCGCGTCTCCACGGTGAGTGAGGCGTTGAAGACGATAGTGAACGGCCAGTTGGCGCTCGTCGCGGGATCACTCGCGTACGCGACCGTGGGGGCGGTATTGGATAGTCGTCCCGGTTTTGAGTTCGTAGCCGCGGTTGAGGCCGCGCAGGAGGTGGGCGCGACAGTCGTGCTGGGGGACAGGGACCAGCGCGCGACGGTGGCGCGGTTGTACGCGCGCGTCAGGCGTGGTTCCACCTTATTCGACGAGATAACGCGTTCCGGGGAAGATCTTATGGAAGATGATGGGTCGATCGATCCTAAACAGGGTCTTCCCGGCATGCAGAAACTCAAGCACGTCTTGGAGAAGGCAGGATGCGAGTACAGCGAAGCGGTGATCAAGTCGAGCATGGAGATGCTCGATGCGTCCCTCAGAGGTCTACCGGTGCGAGTGGACGATTTGATGAAGGTGCGCAAGTGCGCGCAGCGCGTGGTTGAGTTTGTGAGGGTGGAATCGTTCAAAGGAAATCCAATGTTTACGCCCGGAGCGCCGAAAGGCAAGGCTGGTAAGAAGATGAGCATCGTGGATTGGGCGACGGCGGAGACGGTCGTTCGCGAGCGTGATTTGATACTCGCGACGACTTTGCAGAGAGATCCCAGCGCGTCTGCCGTCGTCGGAGTCGTCGGTGCGGGTCACGTTTCTGGAATCTCAAACCTGTGGGACGACATCGAGAGCTCGGAATCTCGCACCAAGTTTAACGAATATTTGAACGAAAAACCCGCCGACGTGAAACCGTTGGATTATACAAACAGATTCATCACGGGTCTGGTAGGTGCCGCGGCGCTCACAACGATCCTACGTAGGGGATCTTCGAGGGCGGTCAAACTTGCTGGTGCGACGGTGGGTTCGATGTTAACTCTCGGCGCGGTCGCCACGTACGCGGGCGCTTCGGGATTAGTCGCCCTCGGGCGCGTCGCGGTTGCGATTGAAGACGCATCGATACGAGCGGCTGAGCTTGGAGGTCGAGAAGACTCCGCTCGGGCAAAGGGTGCATTTTCGTCCATGATTGTTCGTGACGCGGCTGTTCCGTTCAAGCTTTAGCAGACTCCTTTGTAGCATTACATTTAAGTCTTATCGAGGCGAGTATCCGCTCGAATTGCGCACGTGCGGCGAAGTGCTTGCTAATATCGGGCTAACTTCTTCACGATCCAGCATTTCGGGCGTATCGTTGAAGTTTTCCTTGTCAAACACCGCAGTCGCCGGGGACATGAGGTGCGGACTGCCGCCGTCGTATTCCTCTGTCACGTTGAGCGCCGCGACAGCATCGAGCGCCTCGCGCGCAGCTTCCAAGTCATCTAAAGTCTCCCCGACTTCAATATCGCCGGATATTGTGCGATCCATGTCCATGGAATCATCGCGCCACGTTGCACTAGAACGCAACATTTGCTCTTCGCCGAGAGCTGCGAGTACCATCGGATTCATCTGTTCTTCCTCATTCATGTCAGCTGAATCGTCGCCCATATCGACGTACACCTCGACGGGCTTCGGACTGCCCTTGATCATCACCGGAGTCGTTCTCACCCCGAGCGAGGAAGAAGGAGACAAGCCACCTTGGCTCGCCTTGAAACCGAGGTCTGGAGTGTCCGATGTTTCCACGTTTTTCAACGCGAGATCGATGGACCTCTTGTTTTCTTCGACTGGCTCAAGTGGTGAGCGATAAAATGGACCAGGCGAGCGTAAGAACGATCCTGGATCAGCCTTTTTCGTGGGCGTCTTCTTGAGCCCAGCGAAGAGTTGACGTCCGCCGATGGCGTTGTTGATGGCGCTGATGCTCGGATATCCCAACGCGGGTCCCTCCGGCGTGAAGGGATTCCATAATGCGGCAACGCTCATCCAGGTCACCGCGCCGATCAGCCACATGAAATTCACACCAACGGCGATCGACAAATATCCATAAAAGTGTTCCTTTGCGACTAAAGCTATTATGCTGAGCATTATGCCCGCTTCAGTTGCGACGATGCCGACGACGACGGCGAATGGGATCAACGCGTCTTCGCGCATCAAAGACCAGAAAGACTTTCGAGGACACGAGGTGGAACGCCACCAGAACTTGCCTTTACGATCAGCTGCATTCGAGACGTAGCACGAAGGCGGCCAAATCAAACAAGCCACCAAGAGCTTGATGTCGTCCAACACGGGCAAATGCCACTTGCGTCCAAAAATCGTGAACTCTCGCAACTCGCAAAACTTTTCCCACACCTTTCGGTCGTGCACGCCCGGAAGTCGCACTTTGAGCAACCCAAGTATGACGCACGCGTGCACAAAGAACACGATGATGACGTACGGGCCCGTGACGGCCGCAAATAGACCGATTGTGCACACGCGCGCCGCAAGTTCAAAGAAGCGATAGCACGCCTTGGCCATCATTTCAGAAAGGTGCGCCTTGTGATTCTGCCAGTACTCGCTCCAGGTGTACTTCGGTGGTTTCTCGTGCAAGTCCAAGGAAGTGAAACACAAAGTACCGGACGTGATGGAACCGGCGACGGCGAGGAAGAGGAGACTATCGAAGCCTTCGCGTCCCATGCACACGGTGTCTGGCGAGGAGCACGCCATTCCGATGTAAGCTTGAAGCGTCGCCATGGGTAACGTCAAGAAGATGGTATCGACGAGCTGCATGCCTCGAAGGTCCATTTCAGCTTTTCTAGCTCGCACATCGTTGGTACGGAGCGCTCTCCACGCGGCGAATGCCGTGCCGAGTTGGAGCGTGGCGCACACGGCGCCCACTCGCCTGACGATGACTTTGAAGTCGTACTTGCTAAATCCGAAAACCTTTTGATCCTTGCTTATTTGAGCCGGTTTTTTCGGCATCGGGTAGTGAAGAACCCAATATCCCGTAATACACGCCGCCGAGAAGATGAAAAACATCAAAACCATCGTGAACCAGACCCACGAGCCTTGACGCGCAAAACGAATAAGTTCGCGAATCAACTGCGTCTTGGAGTAAAAGTCCAGCAAAATACCCACAACGAGCATGGACCGCTGTACGATGTTCAATGACGGGCCTAGACATTCAATTCTTTCAAGAATCTGACGCGAGATCGGAATGGGCGTCATCGGCATCACGTTGGCGGGCAAGGACATTCTCATCGCTGCGCGTTTTGTCGCGCTCGGCTGCGTGGGAGTCGCAGGACGAGCATCGATCGAAGTCCCGAGGGGATTCGAGTTCGCCGCGAGCGGCGCGATCATTGGCGACGAGAGCCAAAGCTCTTCTTGCTTCATCGCGCTTCTCGGCTCGACGTTACTGTGTCGGAAACACATCGTCGGAGACATGAGCGGCGTTTGACTTCCCGCATCTTGTTGACTCCCCTCATCGTCGTCCGTGCTCGCACCCTCCGGCGTCCCTCCGAGATTCACCGAATCACCGCAATCATCTTGGCTGCGATCGCACGCGGACGCCACGTCGCGTTCGGGCGTCTCCATGCCATCCATGAACCCATTCTCTTCGCCGTGTTCGCCTTCACCGTTTTGCCGCTCCGCCTCCTCGATGGCCGCGACTCTCGCGCACACGCGCATTGGCGGCGTCTGAGACATCGGCGCGATCCTCGGACTCTCACCGATGGACCCCCACGCGTCTTCGACGTCATCGAAATCATCGTGCGCCGATACCACGGGCGTCCCGCTCTCCGTCGCCGTCTCGTCCCCTCTCGCGCCCTCGTCGGCGTCATCTGCCTTCTCTTCCTCCTCCCCCTCCTCTCGCGTCGACCTCACCGGCGACGCCTCGTCCCCAATCACAGTCTCTCGCACATCACGCGTCGCCTCTCTCGCCTTGGCCGCGCGTCTCGTCGCCACCATGACCACCCCTCACGCGCGCGCGCTCGTCCCCCTCGGTCGTCCCGACGCGCGTCCCGAAAAGCTGTCCCTTTGCGCGTCTCCACCCTTCACGTCCGTCCGTCTCGTCCGCGTCGTCGCGCCGAACACGACCGACCGACCGAACGCGCGCGTCACCCTCGCGTCCGTCCGTCCCGCGTCGGTCGGTCCGCGCGCCCGTCGCGTCGAAGGGCGTCCGTCGTCCGCGATGTGCGGGGACACCGACCGACGCGCGACAACGGTCGTCTCGCCGAATGTCCGACCGACCGCCCGTGTTTTTTTTATGTGTGTGATGTCCGATGTTTGTGTGCGCGGAACGCAATCTGTGGCTGGACCCTCGGTTCGTGGATGTGTACAAGGTAGGGGAATGTGCGATGATGAGGTGATATGTGAGCTCAATATGGGAAAAAGTCCGCACGTGTGGGAAAAGAAAAAAAATTGATGGGCGGTCGGACGCGCGGGTCACCGCGCGGATGGCGAACCCGACGCGCGCCCGCGCGGCGCACCATCCGCCTCTTTGCGACGCGTTAGACATGGGTCGCGTCATCCGAGGTTGCCGTAAGGGCAAAGGGTCGGTTTTCACCTCCCACACGCACACCCGCAAGGGCGCGGCGAAGCACCGTCAACAGGTGCGCGACGGTCGAACGAGACGCGCGCGTGCGGCTGCGGATCGCGATGGGGCGGGCGAGGCGACGGCGCTCGAGGACGGGTGGCGGTGATGCGACGATGGAGACGGGACGAAGAGACGCGCGCGCAGTGGATTCGAATGCGTTCGTGCCTTTGGTTTCGTTCGCGCGCGGATCGCGTCGCGCCAGGGGCATCGTCGAGGGATGGATGTCGCCGTCGTGGGATGGGTGCAAAGACCTAGAGACTGACCCCGCGTGATTTGTTTCAACGACGCAGGACTTTGCCGAACGTCACGGCTATGTGAAGGGTGTGGTGACGGATATCATCCACGATCCGGGTAGAGGTGCTCCGTTGGCCAAGGTGCGTGTTCATCGCTCGCGCGACGACCGAGGGGTCGATGACGATGAGGAGGTGGAAGGTTGCTTTGGGCGGGAGTAGGGCTTTGCGCGCGCCGCGCCGGTCGCGGTTCGTGGAGCTCTTCGTCCGTCCACATCGCTCGAACGCGCCGGAAATGGTGACGAATGTGAGACAGAGACTGACTGTGACGCTTTTTTTCGTTCCCGGCACAGATGACTTTCCGTCACACCAAGCGTTACGGTCTCCAAAAGGAGCTCTTCATCGCGGCGGAAGGTACGTACACCGGTCAGTTCGTGTACGCCGGTAAGAAGGCGCAATTGGCGATCGGTAACGTGTTGCCGCTCAGCTCTATGCCGGAGGGTACGATCATCTGCAACGTCGAGTCCAAGCTCGGTGACCGCGGTACCTTGGCCAAGGCGTCCGGTGAGTACTGCATCTTGATCTCCCACAACCTTGACACGGGCTTCTCCCGTATCAAGCTCCCGTCTGGCGCGAAGAAGACGATTCCGTCTGGTTGCCGCGCGACGGTCGGTCAAGTCGCGGGTGGTGGTCGTTGCGATAAGCCGATGCTTAAGGCTGGTGCCAGCTACCACAAGTACAAGGTCAAGCGCAACAGCTGGCCGAAGGTGCGTGGTGTGGCTATGAACCCGGTTGAGCACCCTCACGGGGGTGGTAACCACCAGCACATTGGTCACGCCTCTACGATCCGTCGCGATCGTTCGGCTGGTGCCAAGGTCGGTCTCATCGCCGCCCGCCGTACTGGTCGTCTTCGCGGGGCCAAGCCTTCCGAGGCGGACTAGATTTCTACGTAATACGATTCTCTCGAGATTCCAAACCGCCCGTCCGTCGTCCGCACGCGTCGCGAACGCCGTGTCCCGCAAAGATTAATTACCATCCCTGAGCTTAAAGTCTATCTCTTGGCTGGCAGTCTCTTTGCTACATCAATTCGCGGGACGTGATCGCGTGCGTTCGCTCTTTCCATTCGTGGAATCGCGCGTGTCGCGCTCTGCCACGCTCGCGCACAGTCATCAGCGACTTTTTTTTCGTTTGACACTTTTCCTTAACGTTCGCCAGATGCCGGAGAGCGACGCCGAGCGTAATGCCCGTCTGGGCGTGCGCGCGCGAACGTGGGCGTACGCCTCGTCGCGTAAACGCTCCGCGCCGTCTCGCGATGCCGTCGAGTTCCGCGTGGTGTCGTACAACACGCTCGCGTGCGGTTACGCCAGCGAGCTTAGGCGCTCGCTCTATCGAGTCGCGACGCACCGTCTCGAGTGGTCCTCGCGGGCGAAAACGCTCGCGGCCGAGTTGAAGATACTCGCCGCCGACGTTCTGTGCGTGCAAGAGTACGAGGAGGAGACGTGGAGGGCGATGCGACGGACGTTGGATGGGTTGTCGTACTCGCGAGGAGCGTTCGCCGAGCGAGCATCGGCGGAGAAACGAGACGGGTGCGCGATATTTTATCGAAGCGACGTGTTCGAGTGCGAGTCTTCGGAAAATGTGAGTTTTATGAATCACGGGTTGGGTGATAACGCGGCGTGCGTCGTGACGTTGAGGCACAGAACGCGAAAAGATACCAGAGTCGTAATAGCGAACGGGCACTTAATCTTCAATCCCAAGAGGGGCGACGTCAAGGTTGGTCAGGCGCGAGTGCTCCTCGCCGCCGTGGCCAAGATGCGAGAGAGATCGATCGGTCGAGGTTTCGAGACTCATTGTATAATATGTGGAGATTTCAATATATCTCCGACAGGTCCTCTGTATGACTTTTTCCGCGTCGGGCACTTGGACTTGGCGGCTGTGCGCCGACGCGAGCTATCTGGAACTCTCGTGGACTTCGATAAAGACGAGGAAGAACACTCGCGCGAGAGCGAGCGCGATGATATAGATGTAGCTTCAGAGACGGAGGAGGTGGCGATGCGCGCCTTTCGAAACGGCTGGGATGCGCAGGGCATCGCGCTCGCGCTCGGCGATCGCCATACGCCTTTTCCGTGCAGAACCAACGTGCCACTCACCATCACAGATCGCGCAACAAACGTGAAAGAAGTCGGTGAAATACGTGAAATGATGCGTTGGACGTCAGGGGGGTGCGTTGTACATCACGCGCTCGCGGGTGAGCTCAGAAGTTCATACGTCACCGTCGACGGGCGTGAACCTGCTTTCACGACGTGTCACGCCAAGTTTACGGGAACGAACGACTTCATCTGGCACACCGATAAATTAGAGCCGATACGCGTGTTGAGATGTCCGAATATTGACGAGGTGATACGTCACGGTAGATTACCGTCGGTGAGATACGCTAGCGATCATATATGTCTCGCGGCAGATTTCCGAATCTGAGAGCGGGAGTACCATAGCTGAATTGATTTCAAATGAAATTTGTACACTCTTCTTACATGAATCTATAAAATTCGACCCTTGGAAAATTCTTGGAGCATCTTTTTCAGCTCTTGAAATTTCTCAGCGATTCGTTCGAGCTCTTCTTCTCTGCCAAAATCTTCCGTGTTCGATACGTCTACACGCAAATTGTCGAGGGTGCGCTCCCACTCAATCAACTGCGATTGACGAAGATTTTCGCGAAGCCTGTCGTTTGTTGAAGGCATGCAGCCATCAATGTAATCTAAACATTCTTGTATTTCCGGCACATTCTCCTCTTCATTGCACGGGCCAAGGATATCACCATCCGGCAGGTAACAAACTTCATAGCCCTTGCTCGCCCACTCTGCTTGATTCGCTGTCTTCTCGTCTTCTAAAGGTCCTATCCCTACTCCTCTCATATCGTAGTCACAGATCGACAGAGGAGCGTGCGAATGATCCCGAGGAACGAGTTTCACGCGCCTTCCATGCGTCATCATCTTCGTGTGGGGATCGTCGTCGTCTTCAACTGCTTGCGCCGGCACGGCGTCATCGCCCTCATCGTCGCTGTCTCCTATGGGCTCTTTTCCCTTACCCTTGCCCTTAGGTTCCTCTTTATGTTCAATCTTCACTTTCTTCGTCGGGTTCTCTTTCACAGAAGGCTTCATCGGGGTGTCAGATGTCGTGCCGACGCCGACATCGCTCGTGACTGCCTTCGCGACGGCCTTCGGTGTTCGCTTTCCCGACACCCGCTTTTTCGGCGCGCGTCTCGAATCTTCCGTATTCGACACCTTTGACGTGCTCAGACCAATCATCAAGGCCGCCGCTTCTTCGTCATCCACCGCTCCGGCCTCTCCATCGTCCTCTTCCTCCTCTTCCTCGTCGTACTGCTCCTCCTCCAAGTCTTTCCCGGGCGGCGGCACTTCCAACGGTTGTACCGGCTTCACCTGATGATGAGCGTCCGCCGCGGGAGTCTTCGCGAACAATCTTCTCAATTTATCCTCCTCTACGCCCAAAGACCGCAGCTTTCCTCGGTTCACCTCGTACGACGTCGTTCCCGGCCGCATTCTGAAAATTTCCGACCCATCCGCCAACTTGACCTTTTTCGCCCCCGCCATCTTCATCACCGTCGCGAAGAACGCGTCTGGATTCGGTTTCCCGTACCAATGCGACGTCTTATCGAACGTCTTTCCGAATATCGTCGTCAGCATGTACTCGACGCGCTTTCTATACGGCAAATCTGCCCCCATATTTCGCATGTGTCCCAACCCGAGAAATCGAAGCAAACTCTTGGTGCGCTGGAGAATCTTCCTATCGCCGTCGTCGGCGCGTGCTCGCGTCGAGCGTTCGACCGACGCGCGCGCGACGATCAAGAAGACCATCGCACGCGTCGTTCGAACGCCCACGCGACGCGAGCACGCGCGTCATCGTCAGTCTCGCGCGTCTCATTCGTCGGGTGCCCGTGGATCGCCGATCGCGAGGGGTCGCAAGCGCGCGCGGGTTGATTCGAGTCTCAACGCGCGCGGTGCGTCGGAGGAAACGCGCGCGCACCTTCGCTGATCGACGACGCGAGGTCGTTTCGGCACCGCGGACGGCATCTCGCGTCCGCGATGAGGGAGCGTCGTGGGCTACGGTGTGCGCGAGCGCGTCGGCGAATGCGGGCAAAATGGGCACCATGGACGGGGCGGCGCGCGCGCGCGACGACGACGACGGCGGTGGGTGCGGACACGGGGCGAAGTGATGGACCGCGTCGTGATGTCGACGTTCAGCGCGCGCGGGGAGACGTCGAACGCGCGTGGACGACGAGAGAGACGCGGGCGTGCGAGACGGGCGAGGGCTGGGCAAGACGCCGAGCGCCGGCGCTCGCGCTCGACGAGCTTAGCTCGTCGAGAATGCGATCGACACGTCGACAATGCTGGGACGGGAGTGCGCGGTCTCGTCGATTACAAAGAATCTCTTCCCCTCCACCCGTCGCTCGCGGTCGATGTCCGTCGCGTTCGCGACCGCGCGACGTCGCTCATGAGAAGCGCGCGCTCGGCGGCTCCGCCGCAACCTCGTCCTCGAATTCCACGTCCACCGTCGACTCCTCCGTCGAATTCTCCACCAATCCACGCACTCGACGCGTCTCCAACACCGCGCTCGTGCGCGCCACGAACCGTTCTCTCGACCTCGCGTGTTCGAACACCGCGATGTACGCCACAGTCGCCGCCAAGAGCCCAAACGCCACCGCGCGTTTACTCGCCCGTCGACTCTGACACAGCATCACGCCCAACGGCGCCACGACGGCGACGAGAAACACGACAAATAAATCCAGCACCACCGCGCTCGCGCTCGGCGTCATCATCCGCCTCACCGCGCGTGCGCGCGTCGATATGTCGCTCCATGTGTACAATGAGTCACGATCCGTCACGAGTCCCTCCTCAGTCCAAGTCCAAGCCTCGGACGCGATGAAGAAATCTCAACGTCCGTCGTCGTCACATCGCGATGGCGACGCGATGGCGCGTCACGTGGACGCGAGAGCGGCGGAAAAAGAAACCTAAAAAATTCGACGGCGAGCTCGTCGTCGATGAGAGCGGTCGGGCGACGCTGTACGAGACGCGAGAGGCGGAAGATGGCGACGGTGGTGATGTCAACGCCGAGACGACGCCGCGAGAGGTGACGAGCGAAAAACTGCGTCGAGACGTCGTGGAGGCGATGGAGGCGGGCGCGGACGTCCATCTCGGCGCGCAATACGGCGTCTACCTGGACGAGCGCGTGGACGAGGGCGAGCGACGGGACGGAGGCGAGGTGGGAACGAGCGGCGACGGAGGCGCCGCGGCGACGGCGGCGCGCGCGAAGAGACATCGATTCGTCAATCCCGCGTTTCACAAGAAGTTCGTGCCGCCGATGCTGAAAAAGCCGAAGACGACGTTGGAGACGCGCGTCGTCGCGCGCGCGTCGACGCGAGAGGACGAGAACGAGGAGGCGTTGAAGGCAGAACGACCGGTGGGCGATTTGGCCAAGGCGTTGTTGGCGCTCGGCGGTTTCGAAGCCGTCAAGGAGCGTCTGTCGCTCGACGACGATCTCGATCTCGAGGACGATGAACCACTCGCGTGTCGCGTCGTAGATAACGCGTCGAACGTGGCGCGCGTCGATCGAAAAAAGAGTGTCGGCGCGCAGGTGAAGAAACCGCCGGCGCGTCCTCGTCGCGCGCCGGACGCGCCACTCTCGGCGGAGACGCGCGTGACGGCGCCGCCGCACGATTACGATGGCGTCACCTTCCAGAAGACGGCCACGTTCGCGTCCGTGAGCGAGTATCAATCGTACTTCATCTCCGCGGCGTGTGAAAATCTATCGCTTCGTCTTCGAGACGTCTCGATCAAGTTGAAAAAGATGCGCGACGAATCGTCGGCGGAGATGCGCGCAGAGCCAAAGTTGCCGATTTTGGCGAACATGTTGAATCAGCGGTTTAAACTGCGCTATTTCTTTAAAGATTGCAAGATTGTGTCGAGAAAATACTGTAAAACAAAGGAGACAGAGGAGCAGATCGTCGTTCGGTTGCACGTGCCGGGATGGAAGTCGATGAAGGGTAAGAGCAAACGGCCATACACGAAGGGCGACGTATGGTTGGTGAGCACCGATCCGTGGTTCGAGGTGAAATCGTCGCGAGAGATCGGCGATCGCGCCAACATGCCCTGGGTCGGCGTCGTGGAGAGCACATGGTTCGGGCCGAGCAAGGACGGAGAGATAAACGTGCGTCTTCTGAGTCCGAGACCGCGACGGTTTACCGATAACTGTTCGATGAATGTCTTCGCGCTGCACACGCCGCTGAATGCGTTTTCAGAGTTTGAAGAGTTGCAAGCCATCTCAAATCTGAGTAAGGAGTCGACATCGCCGATGTTGACGAGTCTTCTCGGGAATCCACCGCCCGAGGAGCGAGAGGAGGAGCAAGAGCTCTATTTGAATGACTCGGAGATCGGCGCGGAGGCGCTCAAGCGGAAATTTACGCTCAACGACGATCAAGCGCGCGCGGTTTCTAGCGCACTCGCGAGTGCGACGTCCGTGTCTCCGTTTCCGATTCGTCTCGTACACGGTCCATTTGGCAGCGGAAAGACCCACACCATCGCCGTGTTCGTCATCAAAGCCGTGGAACAGTTGAAGTCTTCAAACGGTCGCATCATGATTAGCGCACACACAAACGTCGCTGTCGATCGAGTGTTGCAGTCGCTCCTCAACCTGGGATTCACGGATTTTGTTCGCATCGGGAGTGTTCGAAAGATTGATGCATCCATACTTCCGTATTCGATTCACGCCAAGCAAAAATCTGACGGCTTAAGTCACGTCAAAGAGCTCGAAGCCATGCTTGGTGAAGCGTCGACGGCGCGCACGAGAGCCATTCTCGAACAAGAAATTAAATCCATATCTAGCGACAAGAGCAGGGCGAGAAAGGGCTTGTTGAAAAAGTGTAGCGTTGTCGGAGTGACGTGCTACTCGTCATCCCACGAGTTCGTCAAGAACATGGAGTTTGCAGTGGTGGTTCTCGACGAGTGCTCGCAGATGACGGAACCGAGCAGCGTGCTTCCGATAGTCAACTCGCGGTGCAAGACGCTGCTCGCGTTTGGTGATCCCTTGCAACTTCCTCCGCTCGTCGAGACCGTTCCCGAAAAGAAAAACGCGACTTCGACGCGCAATCCGCTCATGAGAACGTTATTCTCTCGACTGAGCGCCGTCGGACATCCCACGCTGACGCTGCGCACTCAGTATCGTTTGCATCCGATGCTGTCGGCGATTCCGAACAAGTGCTTTTACGGCGGTGTGTTGATTGACGGTATCAACGCGATCGACCGCTCGGGTTTGATATTCCTGGCGCCGCGGGGCGTGCTTCCACCCATCGTCTGGTGGGATACCATCGGCTACGACGAGAAGGACGGCGAGAGTAAGATTAACGTCAACGAAGCCACGCGCGTGACTTCCGTCGTGAGATGTCTGCTCGATAACGGTGTTTCTGCGGAGAAAATCGGCGTCATCGCGTTCTACGCGGCGCAAGCAAAGTTGGTGAGTTCTAAACTCGAATCTTTTGCCTCGGACGCACCGACGATGAACGCCGACGGGGACGACGCTGAATCCTTTTCTCCGGCTGACGTCCAGGTGAGCACGGTAGACGCGTTCCAAGGTCAAGAGAAGGAAATAATCATTTTCACCCTCTGTGGAGCGCCCCAGTCGACGTTTACCACGGCCGAAAGGCTCAACGTCGCACTCACCCGCGCGAAAAGACATTTAGTCGTCGTTGGACAAGCCGCCGTCGCGCAAAAGTCAAACGAACCATGGCGAGAGGTCTTGCGCTGCGCCAGAACGAACGCGCACGGCTTCGTTCCGAGTCGCCTGGACGCGAACGCGATCTTGCAAAAGTGGCGACCAGCCACGACGACGGCGTGCGCAGACGCCGACGACATCCTTCCGTCGCCGAGCTCTGAAATCGAGCTCTCTCAAGACTTCGTAAAGGACAGAGTCGCGCTGCTCGAACTCGGCTTCGATCGAAAGCAATATTGGGAATTTCACTGCGCCGTCATGCGCGCCGTAAATTACGACCATGAAGAGAGTCGAGAACTCGTACAAAAGTCCGCGCTGATGCCGCTCCTCCGTCGCTTGTACCCCAAAGCTTTCGCCGCGGATGGTTCGTTCAAGTGGAACAAAGCCAAGGCGAGACGAACGCTCACCGCGGACGCCGTCGGCCTCCTCCGCCGTTTCATCGAGCACGAACACGGCGCCGAATCCGTGATGCTGACCAATCTCATCAACGCGTTCGAAAATCGCGAAGAATTCGAACGCGATCCCACCGGTTTCGGTTGGTTGTGTCTTCAAGAAGCCGAGGGCGCGCACGCCGTCGGCGCCGCCGAGTGGTCTCGCGCGGATTACATCCCCGCGGATCCATCCTTTTGTTTCTCAGACGACGAAGACCACGACGACGAAGACCACGACGACGACGATTCCGCGCTGATCAGTCCCTAGCGCCACGCATTAGAACATTATTTCATACACCGCACAAACGTCGCTCGCGAGGACGCGAAAAGACATGATGATTGGTAGCTGTCATCGCCCGGCGTCATCGCGCGTCGCGTCGCGTCGTCCACCGCGACCCGACCCGACCCGACTCGACGCGAACCTCTCGCGACCTCTTCGCGCGCGCCATGCTCGCGCGCGCGCCGTCGCCGCTCGCCGATGCCCTCGCGCGCCGCGCGCGCATCAGCCACGATGACGACGACGACGACGCGTCGACGACGTCCGCGCTCGAATCCGCGCTCGCGGACGCGCGACGTCGCGCGCGAGACGCCGCCGTCACGATCGCCGAACTCGAGGCGTCGAGAGACGCCGCGACCGTCGCGGCGAGACGCGCCGAGGCGCGCGCGAAATCGTTGGGGGAACGACTCGAGCGAGCGCTGACGCGCGACGACGGCGGGTTGGCGAGAGACGCGCTCAAGGAGCGCGCGGAGGCGTTGGAGACGTCGAACGCGCGGTTGAGAGAGGCGTTACGAGAGACGAACGCGCGCGCGGACGCGTTGGAGGCGGAGGTGAAGGAGACGCGACGGATGGAGGCGGCGGCGGAGACGGCGGCGGGCGAGGACGCGGCGGCGGCGGAGACGGCGGATCGAAGGGAAAAGGAGATTGGTCGATTGCGACGAGAGCTCGGGAGGCAAGCGCAGGTGATCGCGGACGCGTATAGGGATGAGATGATGCGGTTGCAGCGCGACGTGCGCGAGAGCGAGGGGAAGCGGGAGGCTTTGGAAAAGCAGAACGAGGCGCTCAGAGCCGATGCGGCAAAGTTGAAAAAGGCGGCCAAAGCGGCGCACGGACCGAGGAATACGTATGAATCGCCGTACGCGTACGCAAAGTACTCGGATAAACATAGGGAACGCGACGCGGTGCGATCACCGCTGACGCCACGCAGTGCGAACGTGTTCGATCGATTAGCCACGCCGAAACGCGTCTCGACGCCCGCCAGTCCAGGACATTTTCGTTAGTTGTACTGTATGATCAAAGTCTATTTTCTAAGTCAATTTACTTGCCTCTTCTCGCGCGCGTCGTGTCTTTGAGAAGAGAATCCACGCAAATAGCGCATCGGACGTATTCATAGTAGGGCGGTAGCGTGAATCCCGAAGGTCCCCACACCGGGTGGTCCGCGATGGCGTCGAAAGCCGCTCCGGACGAACACGTGTCGCAAAAGGCGCGCGAGCAAGAGACGCAGCGAAATGTGACGTGTTCCGGCGCCGCATCTTTACCGCAAACCAAACAACTGTGTTGCGGACAGGTCCAACCTTTCTGTGGCACGCTTCGGATGTACGCGCACCCCATCGAGGTGACTCGAGGACACGCCTTGCATCGAACCTTCGTGCCCGCCTTTTCTGGCGGCAGAAACGCGGGTGGGATATTCTTACACTGACCAGGAACGCCTCCGCAGTACACGCAGTTGTGTTCGTGTAACGTCCACCACTCAGGATCGGTAACGCTCGCTCGCTTTTGCTTTCTCTCCTCGGCGGCATCCCAGAGTTCATCATCCTTTGCGCAAAACTCTGGCGGTACCACGACATTGAACGGCATGCGCTCGATTATCGCGTTCACGGACGACGCCATCGCTTCGGAACAACTCGATAATTCTTTCAACTCAGCGTCAACTTTTTCCTTCTTCCACGCGATGTGCTTACCGCGCTTGTCGGACAGGCGCATAAAGTTCGTCGTGCCCTTCACCGGATTCAGTCCCCACACGCGGTTCGCCGCTCGCCACATGTTTTCGAGAACCGGCGCTCCCGAGGCGTCAATCTTGTCAGAGAACTCACCGTCGAGGAAAAGAATAGTGCTCACGTTCGACAAGAGTCCTTGCTGTCGACGCAGATTGGCGACGTGACAGATGAGAAACGAGATATTGTTCTCCGGGGCCATGGTGTTGAATCTCGCCACGGCGTAGAGCACGGAACCCAACTTGTCGCCCGGTTTGTCGATGCGAACGTGGTCAATCTTTGCCGCTCGCATCGCCTCGATGATTCGCGCCAAGTCGTCTTCATCGCTACCGAGTAAGAGAACCTTTTGGCCCTTCCCGCGAATACCCTTACAGACGTGCGCGAGGGCGCTGAGTAAGGACTCCGAGTCCACGTCGAGTGAAAAGTCGCAAAACTTGGCCAACGGAGCGGGCACGACCGGAGGTTCGACCACTCGCTCGTTCAGTTTAAGCACGAACAATTCAGTCCAAACGCCGGGATACGCCTTGCTGTGTTTGTGCTTGGCGTTCATGTCCGGACATTTGACCAACTGCGGAAACATCAAACTGGCAAACACGTCGACGTTGGGATCCGTGGCATCGTTGCTCAGGAAAAAAGTGGAATCCGTTTTCAGATCGGCCAAGTGTTGGATCGATTTACCCGCGTATCTCTTATCTTCCCATTCGTCGTAAATTACGCTCTTGAAAGACAACTCTTGAGTCACTTGCATTTCGGCAATGTGCTCATAGGGAATAATGACGAAGTCAAAGGATAAACTTTTGAGCGTCGACACATTCGTCGCGCTCTTCTCGTCTTCAGCAGACATCAAGGTGATGCTACGGAGAGACGTGCACCAACGATGAAGATCCGCGATCCACAAGTGCACAGTCTCTTGTGGACAAACAATCAGGTGTTGTCCCGGCTCACGCATACCGTCGCGCGCCCACTGAATGAAAGCGAGCGAAGTGAGTCGTTTCCCGAGACCCGTTTCAAACGCCAAAATACCACTCATCCCTACGGCGAAAAGTTTACGCATCCAGTGCACGGCGTCTATTTGATGTGACTTCAAGTATTTCCACGGCGCATGATCGGCGTACATCGCACCATCCTGAGGAATCTTGTTGGAATTTTCATCGAGGGTTTGAAGCACCTCCTTCACCTTCATTTCGCCAGCCTCTGCGTCATTCTTGTTGAAACGCTTAATCTCGTCTTGATCGAGCTGCTTACAGCCATCTTGCACCTTTATGAGCGCGCTACTGATATTTCCTTCCTTGGCGGTGACATCGCTCAGAGTGTGACGCAAAAGTGTCATCACGACAATGCGTTTTGCCAGCAGGCTGGTCGCAGTTGGAAACGCTTCCACGATGACATCCTTTGGCTTTTCCTCCTGCTGGGTCGGCCTCGCCGCGGGCGCACGAATCGCAGGCACAGGAGGATTCGTGATAATAGGTTTGGAACGCGAGTCTGTGGTCACGTTGTCACCCCAAAACACAGTCGTGTGTTTCGCCGCATCAGTCGTACCGTCTTCATTGTATCCGCACGTCAAGAACCGCTGTTGCTCAAATTCTGGAGCGCTATGTGCGGAACAAAATATCATGGGTTGTCCGGTCACTGCCTGTCTCAGTGTGATCTGTTCGCTCGCGCGAGCGCACAATGGGTGAAAAGCGTTGAAACACTTGTGCATGGAGCACTGTGTACAAGCGCCAACTTCTTGACACACGGAACACTTCAAGTTCATGCGACTCGCCTTTGTCAATGACATGTCCACCATGGGTGCCTGTCCATTCTTCTGTCTGATGATTCGAACCTCGGGTAAGTGTAACGCACACACCAAGTGGGCGTGGTGACCCGGTGGTAGCCACGGCATGTCCCACTTTGATGCGGGACTCACGCGGACGAGCGCACCACCTGGATGCGGGCAAAAAGTACAGATACCACGGGGAGTGCCACAACTGATGAGAGGCCCTTTAGTCACTCCTTCCTTGCAACCTCGGCAATACCAGTCACCCTCTGGAAGCTTGCTCAACCCGTAGCAAGACATGTGGACCTGAATATCGCAGCCATCACAAAACACGATTTCATCAGAGGGATGCCACCAGTCGGGCACGCCCTCTCCGCACACGTGGCAGACATCGGCGTCGATGACTTTCTGCCAGAGCTCGGACACTTCCTTCGACGGTGGCGCTGGCATTTTACCTCGAGGCCTCGTTTGGTGTGGAAGATTCTTCAACTGACCCGGTTTGATGGGTTTGCCATCCAACGTCTTGCCGTATTGCATTATGTGCAACTGACTTGCGAGTTCATCAGCCTTCGCTTGTAGCTTGGCCTGTTTCCTTTTCAAATCCTTGGCGTGAGCGACCGCGCGATCTGCGGCACGCTTTTTACTAATCGCGAACTTATACGCGCTCGCGGCGGCAGCCGCCGTCATGGTCCACTCTGGCAACGACTCGGGCTTCCTCGCCTTGACGCGCTCCAATATTTCACCCATCGTCGGCGTGACGCGACCACCGTTCAGACTCTCCGGCCCGAGAGCGAACGTCTCTAAGAACGCCATGATCGACGTCGTCTTCAAGCTAGATTCATCTAAATCTACGATCGTCTCACCGCGATCCTCGAACAAGTCGTCAAACTGCCCAGGCGTATCCGCGTCGCTCGTGTCCTCTTCCATATACTCTCCGTTCACCGCCTTCACCTCCATATCCTTCACCGTCGCCATGCGAGCGTCTATATCGGCCATCCACGCCTGTTCATCCTCGCCGTCGTCGTCTTCTCCGTTCGCGGACGCCCCTCGCGCGTCGCCCCTGCCGCCTCGTCCCCTCGAGCCCGCGCGGTCCGTCACCTCGTTCTCCGAAGCCACGTGCTCGACGAGCGCCGCGATCGCGTCACCCGCGCCACCCGCATCGACGTCGTCTCCGTCCCCTCGAGCGTCCATGATCCTCGGCTCTCACCGCCGATGTCGTCGTCGTCGATTCGCTCGGCGCCTCGGATTATTCGTCGATCCGAGATCACCGTCCCTCGCGTCGCGTCACCCTCGCACGACGAACGCGCTCGCTCGCCACGCGAGAACAAACGCGTCGAGCGCGTCTCTCCTCCGCGCGCGCGCGCCGTCGCGCGACGAATACGCGCCGTCGACGGTCGAAGAGTCCGGAATTACGTCGACGGCGAATCACCGAACAGGGACGGCGATCACTTTTTATCAATCGGACAAACGGATACATTGTCCGTTCACACGCGCACCTTCTGGTGGTTTGAACGCTATCAAAATTGTGTCTGTTCCCATTCTCGCGCGACGTGGACGTCGACGCGAACGACGACGCGAACGACGCGAACGACGACGCAGAGGACGACGCGTTCGCACGCGCGTCTCGCGCACGTGTCGGGCGCGTTCTTTCTTCGCGCCGCGCGCCTCGAGACGATGTCGCTCGCCCGCGCGCGCGCGGAGTCGCCGGACCGTTGGGAGGCGAAATCAGAATATTCCAAAAACGCCTCGAACAAGATGAATTCGCGCGCGACGCCCGGAGTCGATGGTTTCGGGGTGATCAACTACGAGCTGTACGCGTCGATACCGCTGTGGGCGAGAGTGTTCCTCGCGGGCACGAACGCGGCGTATTGGCTCCTGCTCGGCGCGGTGGTGAAGCGTTCGGGCGCGGGCGCGTTGCTCATTCGAGGCCTGCCGCGATGCGCGAGCGACGTGTGTCGCTCGCACGCGTTTCACGTCGCGCTCGTGTTCAGCATCGCGTTTTGTTCGACCGTGTATCACTTTTTGCAACTCGGGATGGATCACGAGGTGAAGAAAGCGGCGCGAGCAACGTGCGACTGTTTTAAATTTCGAGGCTTCTCTCGCGAGAAGCTTCGCGAGCCGGAGACGCCGCCGAAGGGAGGATTCTCACGAATGCGAAGCGATTCAGCTCGCGAGCTCTGTACGGTGAGCGCGTACACGAATGTCAGCAAGAAATTGCACCTGCAGATACCGTCGGCGACGCCTGGTAAGATGGCGATGTGGGAGTATCCCGTCGCTTGGGTCAAGTTTCTCTGCGCGTTGGACGTCGGTTGCGCCGTGATGTACGGCGCGTTTTGCGGCGTTTGCTTTGGCGTGGAGAGAACGCTCCGCGCCGGACCTGTGCCGCTCATACTTTTATTCAGCGCCATGTGGTGTCAACGAAACAGATACTACTGGGGGTACGTCGTCCTTCACAGCGTGTGGCACGTTCAGAGCGCGGCGCTCATGCTTGATTTCTTGCTCGATCAATAATCTGTTTGCTTACTGTTCTTTTTTTTGTACATTAATTCGTATGTAATCTAATTTAGTCTACTGCATCGTAAAGGGGATGCCCTCCGCCGCATCGTCAGTGTCCTTCTCGTTTCTCGCGAAGAACAACATGTATCCGTGCTCGCTCCCGGCGCCACCCGCCTCAGTGGTGGAGCCAAAGACTCGGTGGAGCTGTTCTTCGTCCACGACTTCGACGCAATCGTCGTCGAAGAGGAACCAGCGGTTGTTGTTTTTCGCGAAACATACGTAATGGCCGTGATTCGGACCGGATCCTATGTGCACCACGACGGCGAAAAGGTCATAACTCGCGTCGGGATGTTCCGCCTCGTCGACCAAGTTTGGAATCTTCAACTCGGACGAAAAGACGACTCGATGATTCAGTTTCGCGTGTCTACCCAGCGTCTCGATGTACTTGAACCTCTTCAGGTGCAGCGAGAGCACTCTGGGCGCGGACTGAATCAGCATTCTCTTCTGCGCCTCGTGAAGTCCGCCGCATCGATCGCACTGAAACTTGTCGTTCTTGTCTAATAATTCCTTCGCGCTGAAATTATTCAGACACGCCGTTATGGACGTGTTCTGCGCAACGTCCACGGACAAGTCGAGGAAGCACTCCTCTCTGTTTGTGGTATTTTCACACCACAAGCACCTCGTCTGATTCGCCAATTTCCCCTCGAACACGTCGTGTATCCACGTCTTCTTCCCCGGTTCCCACTCGCCCGCCCGCTTCAATTCGCTCTCCAAGTTTTCGCAACACTCGTTCAACAAAAAATTCAAAAATTCGTGCGCGTCCTGGTGCATGTGCCCGCGAAACAGCACGTTATCCTTTCGCAGACGCTCGATGAACGCCTTGGGCGCGAGGTATCCCGTGCGCTTCGTCTGCGACGATATTTCTCGAAACAGATCGCCCAGTGCCTGCAGCATGCTCTCCGGCGCGCTAGAGCTGATGAACCGCTTCGCACCGCTCGTCGACGCAGCACCACCTCGCGCGCGCTCGATGTTGTGTTCGATCAATCGCTCACGGAACGGTTCGCACGCGTACAACGCCTGCAGGACCGAGTTACAGTAACACGTGTTGCCAAAGTTTTCCAAACCGAAAAACTTGGCCTCGGTCGGGAACTCGTCGCCGAGCGTGTGCGCCGACACCTGCTCGCGAGACGCGTCGGAGAGGACCCCAGACCTCGCGCCGGAGTGTCCGAGGGATTTCACGAAATTGAAGAATCCCATGACGCTTGGGGCGGACCGAGTGTGAGGCGACGGACTGGATTTTCGAGGGGAGGCTTCGCCGGGCACGGGACAGGCGGGACGGTCGGACGGTTCGTTACAGATGTACATCGAGTCTACGCCTTACGCGGAGACGCAGAGGCTAAAAAACCGTCGAGAACGTCCTCGTACTGAGCGAGGAAGTGATCGGCGATCATCGTTCGCGAAAGTATGATTTTGCGGTAGACGTCCAAATCGACGTCGACGAAGAGTGCGTGGCGCACCGGCTTTGGTTTCGGTGATTCCTCGACGTCTTGACGTTCACCTAATCCCGCCGCGTGTACGAAGTGAAGAATGCGTCCCACCGGGAAGAGAAGGACGGTGCCGCGCTTTTCCTTGTCTCGCCGCGCGTCTTCTTTTGAGAGCGGTTTTTGGCGTTTAATCACCGGGGAGTACTCGGTGTCTTCGCACGCGCTCATCTCATCCATGCGAGGTAGAGGCAGATCTGCGCCGTAATAATCAGCAGTCATCGTCAAATCATCGTTGGTAAACTTTTCAGCAGCCTTCATGACGGAGATGTCCTCTTGTAACGCCAAAACTTCCTGCACGGCGTTCGCCTCGGCCTTGTCGATCCTCGCCTTGTCGGCGGCGGTGAGAGGCTTTTGAAAGTCTTCGTCGAGAGCGATGCGTGCGTTTAAAATGAACTCTTTGAAATCCCGTTCCTCTTTCGTTCGATCGAGCACGTGCGCGTTCGCGTGCGCGAGGTGCGCGTCTTGGCATATATCAGTGGCCAACACCGCCGCGGAAATCACGTCTCCCACCTGTTGGTTGGTCTTGATGAACTCCGTTCTTTCGAGCGATTTCGCAGCTCTTCGATCGACAGCCACGTTCTCCTTCTCGCGTGGGCGCGGTGACACGATCCCAGCGATGAAGGCACCCGAAAGACTGACCAACTTTGAGCTCGTGTTGCTCACGCGCTTGCCAATCAACAAACTCTTTCGGTACAGCGAGCTTGCCTCTACCAGTTTATCGTGTCGTCGCTTCATCTTTTCCAAAGTGCGAAGCCATTTAGGATACTTTTGTGGCCCATAATTTTGTTTTCCGACCGCGGCGGCGGCAGCGGCGAAGCGAGAGGGTATCGGCCCTCGAGCGCACGTCGCCATCGCGGCTTGACTCGCCTTTTTCCACTTCTCCAACAGTCTCTGCTCGAGCGCGGTGCTCACCACCTCTCGTTGCAACTCGGTCACCTTGCTAAAACTGACCATGGGTACTAAATCGGCGTTGTTCACACACGTCGTGACGAATGACTGACACGACTCGGCGAGCTCTCGACTCAACGTCGAAGGGCAAGCGAACGTGAAACAGTGCAATCCGGCCGATCTGAACCGTGCGTCCTGTCTCAACATCTCCGTGAGTAGCACGGACACACCGCCCCCCAATGAGTGCCCAACAATCTTCAATTGATACCCGGGATTGTCTTCCAGCGCGCTCAACAACGAATCCTTAATCTTCCTTTCGAGAAATTTCGCCGTCGTCAAAAATCCGCTGTGCGCGTATCCCACTCTCAAATCCTCCCCGGTCTCGCCTCCCATCGTGTGATGCGGACACACGGAGCCAGTGAGATTTGTGATCATATCCTTCGCGCTGTGCGTCCCACGTATGACGAAAATCAACCGTTTTGCCGCGTCATCCTTGAACAACACGTACGCCGGTCTCAACATTTGCGGCGCCAAGTCGCTCAACAGAATGTCGTCGCGCGACACCCCTCCTTGCGTCGCCACCGTCTTCAAATCCGGCGCTCGCCGCAGCGATTTCGAGAACCGGAGCGCCGTCTTTATCTCTCGCAGTTTCTCCTCCCAATCCTCCTCGCGCGTCGTCGTCCCGACCGCGCGTAACCGCCCGTCGACGCCGGGCGCGATTCTTGTCCCGCGACTCGCCACCTCCCTCGCGATCTCTCCCGCCATGTCTCGCTGCGACAGCATCCGGAGCGCCAAGACGTGATCCAATCGCCATATACCCAACCTCGCCAGCGCCTCGCTCCAGCTCAATCGCACGACGCGCGCCAATCTCGACGCGGATTCGCCCCACGTCTCGGGCGGTGGCAGCGCGTCGACGTCGAAGAGGCCCGCGCGCGTCGTCGCCGGCGCGGGGTCGACGTTCGCGGTCGACGTGGCCATCGCGCGCGCGAGGACGCCGACGACGAGCTCGCCCCGCGCGACACACGTCGCCGGCGTCGGCACGAAACGCGACGGCATCGCGGCGTGAACTCACGTCTCAACGAGTCGCGCGAACGAGAGACGACGCGACGCCGCGCGTCCGCGAACGACGCGACCGAGGACGACCTCGTCGTTGTCCGCATCGACCGGCGCGCGCGCGGCGGTCCCGTCTCGCGCACACGCCTCGCGACGTCCGAGAAGACGAATCGTCTCGACACCTCGGACGTCCGCGACGTCGGCGAGACTTCGCGACGCGCGTCGAGCGACCAAGACGACCAACTTCACGCGCGACGACATGACTCACTCTTCTCGATGCAGACGCACCGCGCGCTCGCTCGTCGTGGGCGTGTTGGCGATGGCGATGGCGGCGTTGGCCTCGGGCCAAGAGGTGACTTGGGAGGCGGCGCCGGTGGATGATCCCTACCGCGCGGACGCGATGGCGCCGATGCCGGCGATGCCGCCCGCGGGCGTCGAGACGATGCCCGCGCCCGCGCCCGCGGCGGAGGCGCCGACGGTGAGCGAACGAACCGTCGTCGACGTCGCCATCGAGGATGCGCGTTTCTCCACGTTGACGACGGCGCTCGTCGCCGTCCCGGAGGTGATGGAGACGCTCGAACAACCTGGACCGTGGACGGTGTTCGCGCCGACGAACGAGGCGATCATGACGTTCTTGGCGGAGAACGGTCTCACGGCCGAGGAACTATTGGCGAGTCCGGGACTCGGTGATGTTTTGAAGAAGCACGTCGTGGCTGGGCAAGTCACGGGCGCCGATCTGGCCCAAGCCGTCGCCCAGGGTCCAATTCCGCTCACTACGCTCTGGGGCGCGGTCGATGCGCGTCAAGTCGACGGATCCCTCATCGTTGGAGGCGCCACGGTCGTCCAAGCGGACATTTTTGCGGATAATGGCGTGATTCACGTCGTCGACCGCGTCGTCGCGTGAGAAGACGACGACGATTTCGGCGTCGAAGACACGCCGCTCAAGACCGAATGACACGATACGAGGATTCAGATACACACGCGCGACGATCGCGTCCTCTTTTAATTGACGCGTGACTCCTTTTATAATGTACGTACTACGAAAGGCCTTTCTACACAATGACATCTACGCTAATCTAATTCTATCGCCTAACGTGCGCCGAAACCGGCGTTCGGCGTCGTGATGCACCTGGCAAGTTTCGCCGCGAGCGCCGACACTTCCCCATCGGCGGCGAGGCGAGCCGCGGTCTCGAGTCCATCTCGTAAGGCGTGCAGATTCTTCACGCCTATCGCCTCGAGCACGCGATCGGGCGATGAGAGCAGCGCTGTGGCGACTTTCGTCGCGCCCATGCGCGCAGCGTCTCCCGCTGCGTGGTCTCGAAGAATGTTCGTCGCCACGAGCGCGAGCTCGACGGCGCGCGCCTCGTCAACACCATCCTTGGCGCTGTGGTGCGCCACCATGAGCGCCTGTAAAGCTGCGACGCGGATCTCCGGTTCGCATCGTCGTTCCGCGCACGCGACGAGGGCGGGAAAACACGCGCGCATGAGCGTCGCGTTGGCGACGCCCAAAGGTCTGGCGTTTGCGGCGATGAGCACGTTCATCATCGCCAATTGCGTCGATAAGTCTTCGCGCCTCGCCCGGTCGACCCAGTGTGGGATGGATTTGGTCGCGCCACACGCGAGGTATAACACGCCGCTGAGCGTTTCCAGTTTGCACTCGGTTCGTTCGCGGCTCGCCGAGGGACTGTCGTCGTCGATTTCGACGATGAGCGCGCGTCCGGATGACGTTTTTGGACTCGGGACCGGAACTGACGCCATTGGTTCGAGCAAAACTTTTGATGTGGTCTTCGTCATCGTCTCGTCGCCTCGATGATTCGTAATCTCTGCGACGACGAGTGACGCCAAAGTTTCCATCGCGCCGACGTGCGCCTTGGTAAGTTCGGGATCCTCTTTCGAAGATGTCCACGCGAGCGCGTCGACGCACGCCGATCGCAACGCGTCCTTCGCGTCGAGGGACATGGCGACGTCGCCACGCACGGCGAGCGCGGATGCGCAACAAAACATGCACGAGCGCACTCTCGCTAAATCGTCTGCGTTTTCTCTCGCTCCGCAGAGCGCATCGCGTAACGTCGTCGCGACGATGTCATCCAACGTCTCTCGCGGTTGTCGCCCACACAACTCTGCGCTCACACGTCTCGCGTCTTCGAACTCGCCTCGCACGTTCAACATTCGTCGTCGCAACATCGCGCGCACGTCGACGACGTCCTCGCTCGAATCGTTCCACGCGTCGAGCGGTAACGCGCAGAGAATCAACAGAGGTGCGAGTCGTTCGAATACCTCTCGCTCGTCGTCGCCCTTATCGATGGTTTGCGATTTCAATCGCAGAAGACACGCTCGGACGACGCGCGCGCGCGAGGGAGCGGTACCCATCCACGGCATCAACGCGGTGACAGCTTGAATCAACGCCGACGACGCCGGCGTTTCAAACACGGCTGACGTCACGGTGTCGACGACGCTCGGCCATTCGTTCGCGTTGATGTTTTCGGCGACGCGGGGGAGCGTCTCGATCGCTCGCGCGGCGGCGCCGCCGATGGACGCTCGATTCGCGTCGTCTCTCTCGTTCGAAGAAGAAGACGCCGCCGCGATGGAGAGGATGGCGTTCAAGTATGCGCCGAGCCCGGCGGCAAAAGGTTCTCCGCGTCGTAAAGTCTCCACGATGGCGTCACTCGCGGCCGAGCGCTCTCTCGCATCTTTCGAATCCAAGAGTTTGATTAGCGCTGGAAACGCGTGCGACGGATCGACGTGAGCGAACACCTCCGCTGCCGCTCTTCTCGAGTCCAAATCTTCGTCTTGAAAACGCGGCAACACCGAACGCACGACGGCGTCGAGCGACGACGCGTCCATGGTGCCGTCTCCTTGACGAACCATCTCGGCACACACGCGCAGTGCGCTCAATTTCGCGCTTCTCGCGGTACTTCCACACATTTGTAACATCTTCGTCGACGCGTCGTCGCGAGGATCTCTTGCGATTAATCCTCCGACGAGTCTCGCGAAACCGAGAGAGACGACGTCACCTGACTCTTCTACCAACGGTAACACGCCGTCGAGAAGAGACTCACATCGTTCCGTCCATCCCAAGTGGTCGGGGGCGAGAACGATTCCCAAGAGCGTCGCGGCGATGCTCTGCGCGTCTTCATCAGCGGAGTGCAACGCGGGCGCGAGCGCCGTGCCCGTGTACGTCTGTAACATGTTGTCCAACTTTTTCGCCGTGTCCTCGCTCACCATGGACGACAACACGTCTCTGTTTTCGTGATCGACGCCGATTCGACCGAGGTATAATCCCACGGTGATCAATGCGCGCGCGACGCCGCGTCCAGAGTTTCGATTCGTTGTCTCGATTGCAGCGTCAAACGCCAGCTCAAGTTCGCGCACCATTTTTTTCTCTGACTTTTTCGTCGCGACGGTGATAAACGCCGGACACCACGTGAACCACGCGCGTCGGTATAATTCATCGTGGGACGCGCGCGACGCGTTCGCGCGCGTCTCGTCGTCGGCGTTTGCCGCCGCTGCGAAGGATTCGAGCGCGGCGCTCGCTTTTTCGCAACACTCCACGAACAACCCTCGTCCACCGGCGTCGCGCGCCCACGAGGCGATGACGTCGATGAAGGCGCGACGCACATCGATCGCGTCGCGCAACTCGGGCTCGCATCGAGCGGACGTCGACTTTGGCGCGTTCGGCGCGCACCAACGCGCGCTGAGCTCGGCGAACGCATCCGCGGCTTCGGCGTGTAAACGCGTCGGCGCGCGCGCGTCGCCCTCCCTCGCGACGTCCAGCAATAAACGTAAAATGTTCTCACCCTCGAACACGGCGCGAACGTCCACGGATTCCCCGTTCGCGATCGCTCGTGTCGCCGCGCACGCCGCCAAGAGCGCTCGCTTGTCCCCGCGAGTTCCCAACCGCGCCTCCAACCGCGCGCCGACCGCGCGCGCGACGCTCGGCGCGGACACCAACGCGACAAACACGCACCGCGCCCCCCTGCACGCTCCGACGCGCTCGAGCGATGGTTCGAACACGGCGTCGAGGTCGTTCACGGCGTGCGCCACGAGAACATCCAGCGCGAGTCCGACGCGCGTGGTCGTCGACGCGTCGCGCGAGTCGAGCGCGCGCGCCAGCGACTTGGCGTCCGCGTCGAACACCTCGCGCAGGGCGCCGGCGACGGACGGCGGCGACATGCCGACGACGACCGAGGCGCGCACTGAGGTGGGCAAACTGTTTGTTTGTTTGTCTGTTTGGCTTGACTACGACGAGTTCTACGTCTTCTAGGTCTAGTTTTACGGTTTCTTCAGCACGCCAGACTCTCTGAAGGTGACGCTTACGCGTCTGTTGCCGTGTAAATTTTCATTCGCGATGCTGTGCATGTAATCGTATCGAGTTTGCCCGGATTGAATCTGAAGCGACCGTCGAGGCAGATACACGTCGACACGCTTTTCTGGGAATTTTTCATTCGTGTACGTCATCGTGCAGTCGCACACCAAACTCAGATTCACGAGTAAATCGCTCGACAGCTGTCTGTCGTCGCAGTGCGGCGTCAACACGCTTCCTAAATCTTTTCTGTAATTTATGGCGTTGCATTCGTTCGGACTGAAATTTTTAAGCGTCGGATGCGCGTCGGCAAACTTTTTGATGACCAACTCTCGCAATACTCTCGGAATCGGCACCTTAGCCGGCTCGACGATGCGTTTGAGAAGGTTCGGCTCGACGCCGTATTTTTTCCCTTCGTGCGCGCCGTTGAAACTCGAATCTCGCCATGGACGCTCGACGTCTTCGTCCAAAAATTCTATGATTCGTCTCTCCTCGTCTTCATCGATGAAATTCTCGATGAGAAAGTGGCCCGGAAGTTTCACCATCGCCATTCTTTTCGCCGCTCGACGCATCTCCGCGAACGCGTCGTTTGTCTCCTCCGCCGATTGCTCTTCGTCCGTGCGTCCCTTTCGCCGACGCGACTCGCCGCGTTCGATCCACCCGCCTCTCAACTCATCCCCAGCGACGAATCCCGTCGTCGTCTTCCCCGTGTGACTCCTTCGACCGCGAAAATCCTCCTTCACCGTCCTCGCCTCCGCGCTCGTCGGTACTTTACCGCCCCTCTCTCTTGCGCGTTCGCCGAGCCGCACGCACGCGCTCACGTGCGCGTCGGCGTGTTTGATCGCGATCGTCCGTCCGCACACCGGACACGGCGCGAACATCGATCCCGAGACGTCCACGACACCGTCTCCCCTCTCCCCCGCCCCCGCCCCTCCACCTCGCGTCCGAGGCGTCGCCGTGCCCGCGCCCGCGCCCGCGCCCGCGCGTCTCGGTCGCGCGCTCGACGCCCCTCTCGACGCGCGCGCGCGCGCGCGAGACGCCATGAGCACGGCGAACGCATCCGACGACGTCGCGCACGCACCGTCCGCACGTTCCCCGTCCTCGCGCGTCACCATTCGCGTCGACGTCTCCCGCGTCGTCGTCGTCGGCGGCGTCGTCACTCATCTTTTCCAGTCGAGCGGTCGCGCGCCCGACCGCCACCCGACCCGGACGCGACTCGGACGCCGACTCGGACGCGCGACGTCAACGCGACCGACCGACGACGCGCCGCCGTCGCGTCGCGCGACCGACGCGCCGCCTCGCGCGCTCGATCGGGCCGCGACGCGCCCCGACCGTCACCGCGCCCGAAAAGTATCTCGGGCTCGACGAGTCCTGACTCAAGAACACACCCACTCGATCGGCCCAACCGAATCGAGAGCGGATCTTCGCAATCGACGACGCGATCGCCCCTCCCGCTCGACGCCCGCGTCACACGCTGGACGCGCGAGCGCCGTCCCGGGACTCGTCGCGCGCGTTTTCCTCCGTTCGGTCGCGTCCGGTCGTCGAGTCGCGCGAGCGCGCGCGCCGGGGCCACCGCGCGCGAATCGCCCCGCGACGCGGTGCGCGCGAAATCCAATCGATCGCGGACACCGACGGTTACGATGAAGACGGCGACCGCGCGCGCGGTGCGACGACCGGGGACGGTCGGAGGGCGCGGCGCGCGAACGGTGAAAATGTCCCGCGTGTGGTCGGCGGTGGGGCGACGATCGTCGGTGGGCGCGTCGGGATCGGTGGACGCGACGTCGTCCTCGGGGACGTCTTCGGTGATTATCGAGATCGATACGACGTCGGACGACGAGCACACGGTGATTCACATACGAGACGCGCCGAATAAACCCGGGACGTTGCGCGTCATCACGACGGCGTTGGCGGATTTGGGGCTGAACATCGACAAGGCGGTGGTGGATTCGGCGGCGGAGGATCGCGTGTCGGATTGTTTTCACGTCAAGGACCTGAGCGGACGTAAGGTGACCGAGGCGGAGGACGTGGAGAACATTCGAACGTGTTTGGGGATGATTCTCAAGGCGCATTTTCAGAGCGGTGGACTAGAGATGGCGAGACCGGACGACGAGCAAATCCTGAGTTCGGCGCCCAAGGGGACGGATGAGCGACGCAAGCACGACTTGTTGTATTCGCTCATGGATCGGTATCTTCGAAACGACGTGATGAGCGTGCAAGAGTCCATCGTGAATCACGTCGAGTACACCATGGCGAGAAATAGGTACCAGTTTGATGACTTTGAGGCGTACAACGCGGCGGCGTTTTCCGTGCGCGATCGTCTCATCGAAAGCTGGAACGACACGCAACAGTATTTTCGAGACAAGAGCCCGAAGCGCGTCTATTACATGTCCATGGAGTTTTTGATGGGACGTTCGTTTCTCAACTCGTTGTACAACTTGGACATCAAGCCGCAGTACTCGGAGGCGTTGCATCAGCTCGGGTACGAGCTCGAAACGCTCGTGGACAAGGAGCGCGACGCCGCGCTCGGAAACGGCGGGCTCGGACGGTTGGCGTCGTGCTTTTTGGATTCCATGGCCACCATGGATCTTCCGGCGTGGGGATACGGCATTCGCTACCAGTACGGCATGTTTCGCCAAACCGTCACCGATGGGTTTCAGCACGAACATCCCGATTACTGGTTGAACTTTGGCAACCCGTGGGAGATTGAGCGTCCGTACATTACGTATCCTGTGAAGTTTTACGGCGGCGTCGAGGAGGAAGACGTAGACGGAGTGAAAATGTACAAGTGGATCGGCGGCGAAGAGATCAGCGCCGTGGCGTACGACAATCCCGTTCCGGGATGGAACACGCCCACGACGATCAACCTTCGTCTCTGGAGCGCCAAGCCCGCGCGCGAATTTGACTTGGAGTCCTTCAACACCGGCGATTACGTGCAAGCCATCCTCGCAAAGCAACGCGCCGAGACCATCTCTGCTGTTTTGTACCCGGATGACCGCACGTACCAAGGCAAGGAGCTTCGCTTGAAGCAACAATATTTCCTCGCTTCCGCCACGCTGCAGGACATCATTCGTCGCTACTTGGTCAACCACACGACGTTTGACGAGTTCCCGGAGCAAGTTGCGCTTCAACTCAACGACACGCATCCGGCGCTCGGCATCCCCGAGTTGATGCGCTTGCTTCTCGACGAACACAAGCTCGGATGGACCAAGTCCTGGGACATCACGTCCAAGGTTTTCAGCTTCACGAACCACACCGTGCTCGCGGATTCCCTTGAGAAGTGGCCCGTCGATTTGCTCGAGCGCGTTCTTCCGCGTCACATGATGATCATTTACGACATCAACTGGCGATTTATTCAAGAACTCGCGTCCATTGTCGGCGAAGACTACACGCGCATCGGACGGATGAGCATCATCGAGGAGGGTATCGAATCGAAGAGCGTTCGCATGGCGCACCTCGCGCTCGTGACTTGTCACACCGTCAACGGCGTCGCTGCGGTGCACAGCGAACTCCTTAAGACTCGCATGTTCGCAGATTTTCATGAAATCATGCCGGAAAAGTTCCAAAACAAGACGAACGGTGTCACGCAACGTCGTTGGCTCGCGTTTAGCAATCCAGACCTTCGTGATTTGATCTCGAGCAAGCTCGGCGGCGACGCGTGGATTCGCGAGCTGGAAATGCTTCGCGACCTAGACAAGTACGCCGAGGATGCCGAGTTCCAGTCTCAATGGCGAGCCGTCAAGCACAAGAATAAGAAAAAGTTAGCCAAGTTTATCGAGGAAAAGACGGGAACAGTGGTGAGTCCGGATGCTTTGTTTGACATTCAGGTGAAGCGCATTCACGAATACAAGCGCCAGCTGCTTAACGTCTTCTCCGTGATCCATCGTTACAACAAGATCAAGGCGGCGACGCCGGAGGAACGCAAGGAGATGGTGCCGCGCGTCGTCGTCATCGGTGGCAAGGCGGCGCCCGGTTACGACATGGCGAAGCGCATCATCAAGCTGGTGTGCTCTGTCGGCGACAAGGTGAACAACGATCCCGACGTCGGCGATTTGCTCAAGTTGGTCTTCATCCCAGATTACAACGTCAGCAGCGCCGAAGTCATCGTGCCCGCCGCGGAATTGTCCCAGCACATCTCCACCGCCGGCACGGAGGCGTCCGGAACGTCCAACATGAAGTTCGCCATGAACGGTTGCCTCATCATCGGCACCATGGATGGATCCAACGTTGAAATTGCCGAAGAAATCGGCAAAGAAAACATGTTCATCTTCGGTGCGAGCGCCGTGGACGTGCCCATCTTGCGCGCTGAGCGCGCGCGATTCAAACCCCCACAAGAATTCGACGTCGTCGTCGAGCAAATCCGAAACAACGCCTTTGAGTGGGCTGAATTCCTCAACCCGGTGTGCGACGCCGTGCACGGAGGCGCCGACTACTACCTCCTCGCCAACGATTTCGAAGATTACATCCGCGCGCAAGAGCTCGTGGATCAAACATACAAGGATCAAGCGAAATGGACCAAGATGAGCATCAAATCCACCGCGGGGTCGGGCAAATTCAGCAGCGACAGAACCATTCGCGAGTACGCCAAGGATATTTGGGGCGTCGTCCCGTGCCGCCGACCGGAACCCGGCGGAAACCCGCGGTGAACGTCCGCGCATCGATACATCGCGATCAAGCGCACGCGACACACCGCATCGAACCAATAAACACACACAACACGATCATGTTTCAGCTAGAGTGTACTAGTAATCCAACGTCAAGCGTTAAGTCAGTCCGACGCCAGTCAACCAACCCAACCACCCGCCCGCTCGTCGCCACACATCCTCGTACGTCGTCGTCCGGTGATGATCCCCGACCTCCTCCTCGCCCTCATGGGCGTTCCCGGGGACGTCTTCACCCTTCACACGGACGAAAACGGCGACGAAACGCTCGCCGTCACCAAAGATGTCGACTTTATCAAAATCCACGAGCGCGCGCGCCTCGATGCGCTCGTGGAAATAGGAGGCGCGTATCGCGCGCTCGACCGTCTCGCGCGCTCGGAGACGACGCGCGCCGCCTTTTCCGACGCGCCCTCTTCGCTGTACCGCCGCGCGCTCGCCATCGCCATCGTCGAACGATTGGGCGCGTACGAGGCGATGATTTTAAATCTCGAGCAAGACGCGCTTCGTCGAGGCGCGGCGTCGGGCGCGTTGAATGCCATCGAGAGCGCGCTTCGCGATGAACGCGTCGTCTTACCGTCCATGTGCGAACAGTACGGCGATGTGTTCGACGCCAAGGCGCCTCTGCGCGGTGCGGCGGTGATTCGACGCGCGAGAGAGACGTGGTTGCGAGCGGGACATCCCGCCGCGCGGGCGACGTTTGAGCGCGCGTACCGGCGAGTGAATCACGTGATGATGCAACAGGTGTTGGGATGGTGCGCGCACGGGACGGTGGTGGATCCGTCGGATGAGTTTTTCGTGCGTGCGTTGGATGGGAAGGGGCGAACCGAGGCGGAGGCAGAGGAGGAACGAAGAGGAGTCGACGACGACGACGACGACGACGGGAGCGGCGTGTGGCACGAGAGTCATCGCGTGGCGTTGGAACGCATACCTCCGGGCGTCGAACTCTCCACCGCGGAGGCCATCTCGTTCATCGGACGCGGCGTTCGCGTGTTGACGCATCCGACGAAGAGCGCGTCGATTCGTGGTCACTTTGACGCCGAGGCGTACGCGTCGCGCGCGACGAGACGGGTGCGCGCGTTGGCGGCGGCGCCGGCGTTTGATCCGCGAGCGTTCGAAGCCGAGGTCGAGGGCATGCGCGCGGAGATCGCCGAGGCGTTGGGAGAGGTGTTGTTGCGAGAATCTGGGTTGGTGTCGCACCTGGCGGCGATGCGTGAATTTTATTTACTCGGAAAGGGTGACTTGTACGCGACGTTTTTAGACGAGGCGAGAGATCTCTTGGCGCTCCCGCCGAAACCGGGAAGCGCGACGCGAGAGTTGTCGACGCACTTTAACCAGGCGATCGCGAGCGCGTATCCCGCCGACGACGGCGAGTCACAGTCGAATTTCCGCGTGGTGTACGCGTCCGCGCTCACGAGATCCGAGGAGGAGACGACGACGTCGGCGACGCCGTCGAGCGCGTTTATGCCGCGCGCGCGCGTTCCGGAATACGACGCGTGGGACGGAATAGGACTCGAATGCGACATTCAGTGGCCCATGGGCATCTTCTTGACCAAGGACACGATCGATAGATACAAAACCATGTTCAAGTACGCGTTGCGGCTCAGACGCGCGCAGTTTGATTTACAGGACGCGTGGATACGTCTTCGTCGAAGCGGTTTATCGCGGACGCTTCGTCTGCGCCACGCCATGTATCAATTGATTGAAAATTGGCGCACGTACATTCACGTGGACGTCATCGAGACCGAGTACAAGAAAATGGTGGACATCATCGCTGGGACGACGGATTTCAACGCGTGCGCTCTGGCGCATCGTCAATATCTCGCCTCCGTCGTGGCGCACTCCTTCATAGACGTCGGTTCCGTCACGACCATTTTCGAAGACATCTTCGCCCTCATTCGCGAGCTGTGCGAGACGAGCGCCAAGTACACGCGCGGACAGGGTGTACCCGCGGATTGGGACGATCGCATCGATTATCTCACGCGTCAGTTTGAGAAGAATTCCGTCGAATTGTTTGAGCATTTGCGAGGCGGATACGTCGTGGAGTTGCCAAGTCTTCGCGCGTTGATCGCTCGATTCAACTTTAACGATTTCTTCGAGGACGCAAGCGTCAAGGATGTCTCGGCGATGCAGATGAAGTTTGACGACTTAGACGTGTAGAGAAAAAACAGAATGTAATGTTGTACGTGCGTATTGCTAAGAATGAATGTACGACGTCTCAGAATCCGTTTCGGAGATACTCGAGCGCGTACATCGAGTGTAACGCCACGCCGCTCGTCAAGACGTTTTCGTCGAGCACGTACTTTGCGCTGTGTAAAGGATGCGTCGCACCCGCGGTGGCGTTGTACGCGCCGAGCCACATCATCACCGAAGGGTACTGTTGGCCGAAGAATGAGAAATCTTCCGCGGGCATGACGGGGACGACGTCTCGCGTGTTTTCGGCGCCAAACAAGTCGGCGGCGACGCGCATCGCCAAATTCGCCGCCCGCGCATCGTTCACTGTCGGTGGGTACGGCACGCGTTTCACCCCGCCGTGTTCCGGCGCGAAATTAGTCTCCGCCGTGCACCCGTACGCCTCCGCGATGCTCGACGCCATATCGGCAATCTTCTTTTGAAATGCGGCGAAGGTTTCCGGATTGAGCGCGCGAAGCGTCCCTTGTAATGTCGCCGTATCCGGCATGATGTTACTCGCCGTTCCGGCGTTAAACACGGTGACGCTGATGACGACACTATCCAAAGGATCCGTCAATCGACTCACGAGCGTTTGCAACGCCGTAACGACGGCGCTTCCCGCCACGATGACGTCCTTATTCTTGTGCGGCACCGCCGCGTGTCCGCCTCGACCAGACACGACGACATCAAAACTCCCCGCCCCTGCCATAATGGTCCCACCGCGCGTCCCCATCGTCCCGCTCGGCATCTCAGGATACGGCCAATTGTGCAGTCCGAACACGCTCTCGATCGGTGGATCGAAATCTAACATGCCTCGCGTCCCGTCGCTCGGCTGCAACATTTCCTTGGCTCCCGCGCCGCCCTCCTCCGCCGGTTGAAAAATCAACCGCACAGTGCCCGGAAACGCCTCCGGATCCTCATCGTGCGTCGCCTTCAACACCTTGGCCGCCCCCAAAAGCATCGATACGTGTCCATCGTGTCCACACGCGTGCATTTTCCCATCGTTTCGAGACGCGTACTCGAGCTCCGTCTCCTCCATCAGCGGCAACGCATCGACGTCCGCGCGTAAACCCACCGACCGCGAGCCTCGTCCGATCGTCCCGACGACGCCCGTGGACGACACACGCTCGTGCTCGATTCCCAACGCCGTCAATTCGCGTTCGATGGTCGCCGCGGAGGCGTGTTCGGACCACATGAGCTCGGGGTTGGCGTGCAACTCGCGACGAACGCCGACGACGTAATCTCTCGTCGCGCGCGCGCGGTCGCGGACGGCGGCGGCGTCGAGCGCTGAGACGCGCGTCGAGGACATGTCGTTCGTCGTCGTCGCATCGGCGGCGTACGCGCCGGGCGTCGCGAGAGCGAGACAGAGGAGCGCGAACGCGCGCATGGGACGCGTCAGAAAATGTCGCGCGAGACTCGCGAGCCGCGCGCTTTCGTGCGTCGATTCGCGCGTGGAGTGGAACACGAGTGCGTGACTACGGGGGATGATGGTATTACTATGCGGTGAGCGCGCGCGGTGTTCGATCATTTCAATCGATGATGCGAAGGATCGGTGATGGGCTCGGCGGCGGCGGCGGCGAAGACACAGCGGCGGCGGCGACTCTCGCGCTTGCGCGCGCGGCGGCGGCGGTGGCGGCGGCCGACGTGGCGGTGATGCGACGGGCGATGGTGGGTTCGGTGAAAATCCCGATCTTCCAGTAGAAACACGCGAGGAGAAGGGCGACCGGCCAGACAAGTTCAAAGTTGGCGCTCGCCGAACAATAGGCGGCGACGGCGCGCGCGCACCTGGCAACGTGGCACGCGAGGGCGATGATGGTCCTCGCGACGGTGCGAAGGGCGTAGTAAACGCTTCCACCGGGCGTGGCCTCGATCGCGAGCGCGGCGATGGCTTCGTCGTCGTCGTCGTCCTTCTCGCCGTCGTCTTCTTCCTCCTCCGGAAAGCTGCGCAGGCGAGCGTTCGGGCCCAGCGAAACGTCGTGAAGATTGGCGTACTCGTGCGTCTCCGATTTCGGTCCGGCGATTCGATCCCGCGGATGCGTTTGACGAATCGGTGCGTCGCCGATGACGGACATCGCTCTGCGATTCATCATCGTGCGACGACGATTCGGGCTTCCTAATTCTCCGACGTCGAAACTGTGCACGGATGCGCCGTCGTCCGACGCGTCGTCCAGCCGACTCATGATTTCGCCCAAATCGCTCTCATCGTCGATCATACTCCCTTCGATTTGACTCATGGCTTGTAACCAACGCTGCGTGGCCACCTGTCTCGACGCCTCGGAGCGCGCGAGTTCGTCCTGTACGTTGGAGAGCTGTTCTTCCAATTGAGCTCGTCGCATGTTTTCGTCCGCGAGCCAAACTATGAAACGCTTGCGTCCCTCCGTGTCGACGTCTTTTTCGTCACCGTCTTGACCGAACTGGAAACGCATCTCGTCCACGATGCCGGACATGGCGTTCTCCACGATGGCGCTCAGTTCGTGATTGATGGCGTCCGTGACGCTTGAGACGACTTGTTCGCCCTCTCGCGCGTTCGTCTGCAGCGCGGGGGAGTCCATCGCGCGCTGCAGCGCCGACGTCACCGTCTCCATGACGAGCCTCTCTACTTTCGTTTCCCACATTCTAACCGCCGCGGTGGTGCGTTCTAAGGGTGTCCCTCCCGATGGACCTTCGCCGTCGACTTGGGAATTCGTCGTCGTCGATTCTGGCGCGCCTGCCTCCGTCTCCATCACTTGCAACAGCGCGGTGCGCAACTCACCAATGATGTCCGCCGCCTGCGACAACTTGGTTTCTTGTTCTCGAATCGTCGTCTCGGCTTCTTCTATCTGTCTAAGAGTCTCCTTGCTCTCCGGGCGAGCGTCGCTCGCCGACGCGTCCGTTCCCGTGTGCTCGTACTCGCCCAACTTTTCTTCTAATTCTCTCCTTGCCCTTCGCTCCTTCTCCACGAGGTCAAACAATTCGCGCACGGTCTCATCGACTTCTTCGTCGTCCGCCGCCTCCTTCGCCGGAGACGCCTTGACCGCCCGCGACAGCGCGCTTCTCAACTCAACCGCCAGCCGCGCATTCTCCTCGCTCAAACCTCTATTCTCAACCTTCATCGCCTCTAACGCCCGCGCGCTCTCCTCCGCCTCCAACTGCGCTTTGGCATACCGTTTCACGCGCTCTCGCTCGTTCTCCGCCCTCGCATCGTCCGCCGAGCGTTTCAATGCGTCCTCCGCCGCCCGCGTGCTCTCAATGACATCTTCCACGCGCACGTACGCCCTCGGCTTACTCGTCTCTCTCCCACCCTCCACACCGCCACCGCGCGACCCATCGCTCTCATCCCCATCGTGTCGTCGTCTCTGCCCGCTCGACGCGCGCTTTCCTCCCCCCGTCGTCGTCGTCGTCGTCGTCCTCGCGCGCGCGCTCTGACTCGACTGTTGATGATGCGCGTGTCGTCGTCGCCCCCCGTCGCCATGTCGCACGAACGGGTACCCGGCGTTCGCCAGCGTCGGCGCTCGACGAACGCGCTCGAGAGACTCCGCGTCCGCGAACAGGCTTCGACGCCCGTCCGTCGGGCGCGACATGTCCCGACGCGACGCTCTGGGAACGAATGCAGGAATGTCTTCATTCGAGCTCACCTCTTCACCCCCTCCGCCTTGACGGTTCAGGACTCGTCACAGAAGGGGACGACGCGTGCCGCCACACGACGACGCGCGGTGAGCGAGTGGGCGAGCGAGAGCGAACGAATCGTTCGAGCACGTTCTGAGATCTCATCGTTTGAACTTGATCAAGGTAATACTTGCGCAAAGGATCACCGGCGTCGACGGACGATTACGAAGAAAGGGCTCGAATAGGGCTTTGAAGTGTCGGCGGGCGAAGACTCGGTCGAGACGCGCGCGCGGGAGGCGAGATGGCGTACCCGACGATGACGAGCGATGATTCCATCGCCACAGTCGCGTGTACGTCGGTCGTGTTCTTCATCGTGGCGGTGGTGTTCGCGATGAGAAGAGAGGACGGCGCGTGGATGGGTCTCGGCGAACTCTTTGACGCGTTGAAGAAACCGAACGTGCACTGGTTGTCGGCGAAGAACACGCTTCCGTGGCAACAGGTTGGTTTGTCGTACTTTGCCGGAGGCATGGGTGCGTGGGTGTACTACGGATCGACGGAGATGGGGGCGAACACGCGTTTGTCTTGGTGGGGCGTCTTTGGCTACTCCGCGGCGAGCGCGGCGCCGGCTGTGGCGATGATTTGGCTCGCGCCTACCATCAAGGCGTTCGTCGGGGATAAGAATGGATTTTCCGTGACAGATTTCGCGCTGTCCCGCTTCGGACGGACGATGCAACTCGTCGCGGCCTTCATGAGCACGATGTACCTGTTCATTTTTCTGTGCGCCGAAATCACCAGCATCTCCAACGTCGCGACCCTCTTCTCCGGAGAGTCGGAGTACGCGCGAAAGGTTGTGCTCTCGATCACGGCTTTGATCACTCTCTCCTACACCATGTTGTCTGGATTACCAGCCTCCGTGGTGACCGACCGCTTGCAGGGCGTCATGGTTTGTGGGTTTATGTTTTTCTTCACGTGCTTGGTGCTTGGAAACAACCCCGTGAGCGGTTCCCAGATGCGAGCGGTCTCCAAGTCGACGCCCGAAGGTTTCGTGGTGATGATCACGTTGATCATCGCCGTCCTAGCCGCCGAACTCTTCAACGCCGGTCAATGGCAACGCGTGTACGCCGCGAGATCGGACAAGGACCTTCGCAAGGGTCTCGCCTTCGGCGCGCTCTTGATCTTCTTGGTCATGTGGTTCTTCGGCGTCCTCGGCGTGACCGCGGCGGCAAAATACCGCGCCGACTTTGACTCTTACAGCAAGTTCCCTTACCTGGCTTTCTTCTACCTTGCTGAAAACCTCGACAAGGGTTGGCACGTTCTCATTTTGATCTTTGCCACCGCCCTTTGCTTGAGTTCTTTGGATTCCATCCAAAACGGTTTAACCTCTGTGTTGTACCGTGACATCTTGAACTTTGGGCTCCCCGTGAATTCCGTGCGCATCATCTGCGCCGCCATGAACGTGGGAGCCATTCTCGTCGCCGTCGATAAGATTGACGTCTTGTCTCTCTTCTTGATGGTGGATTTGGTTTGCGCGCTCGCCGCCCCGGCGCTCTACCTCGGCGTCATTCGCAAAGACATCAACTCATTCATCGTCGCTCCGACCGAGCTCGGTGCGATCATGGGTGTCGTCTCCGCGTCGATCGCCGTCATCGTGCAAGGCGCCGTTCTCGATTTGGACGGTGCGTGGACGGATGTGTACGGCTCAGTGCACTCGACCAAGGCTGCCGCCTCGATGTATCCGCCCATCGTGCACCGCGCGTGGGGACCGTTTGGAAACTTCTGGCTTCCGGACGGCACCACCATCCAAGGCGGTGGATTGCAAGCGTTCGGTGGTAAGCGAACGCTGCTCACGTTCTTCCTCGCCATTCTCTTCTCTACGTTCGGCACCATGTTCTTCTCTTGGCTGGACGTGTACTTCCGCGGCGAACGCGCCCGTCAGCCCTTGTTTGAATTCTTGGAGCACGATAAGATGGAGCGTCTCGAGCGTGAAAGCTCAATCGGCGGAGAAGTCGAACGTTGACGATGCGAAGATGAGCGCTGAAGGCATGGCTTAAAGTCGCTTTACTTCAAACCAAAGCTTTAACAAGTTCAAGATGTTCGAGACGAGACGCCTTGAAGCGTTTCTTTTCGAGAGATGGAAGAATCGTATCGGCCGTCGGACGGCCGTTGGACGTGTACATTACACATTCTTTCTAATATTTATTACAACCACAGTACCTATTCGTTCACACGCGCGTCACGTGTATTGATTTCGTTTACTGAACGCGTCGACGAGCACGTTTTGCGGAGTCTCCCAATTGGCGCGCACGAGCGATTCGATTTCGGCGAGGACGTCCTCCGCGCTCACCTTGGTGGGGTCCATTCGCATGACGGAATCCATGTGTGGAAGCAATGCGGGATTGCCTGCGAATAAATACTTGACGATGGATTTTAGTTTACCCACCTTGAAGGTTTCGAGCTCCTGTGCGATGACGCCGCTCCCTCTTTTTCCGTTTGGCTTCGTCTCCGTCTTGAACACCTCCGTCGCGAAGACTCTCAAAAAGTCAATCACGAGCTCGACCTCAAACTCGCGCTCGAAGACGTCGTCAGAGACGCGCACGACACCGTGTTCGTCTCGCGATACCGTGGCCGCGATGCGTCGGAAGATCAATGGGTCTTGCACCGCGCCTCTGCCCAACATCACACCGTCTGCATTGCTCACACGCAACAATTCGGCGCACTTTGCGGGACTCGTCACGTCACCGTTCCCGATCACCGGAATGTCCAAAACCTCCTTTGCAAACGCGATATCTTCCCAATTCGCTCTTCCAGAGTACCCCTGCGCGCGCGTGCGCGCGTGTAACGACACGAATCTCGCGCCGGCGTCCCTTGCCGCGCATAAATTTTCTCTGAGTAAACTCGAATCGTCGTATCCCGTGCGCAATTTCATCGTGACGTACGAATCGCTCCCCCTCGCGCCGTCGACGACAGCCTTCACGCACGCATACACGTCCTCTGGATCTCTCAATAACGAGCTCCCCGCGCCTTTCCCCGTGACCACGTTCGCCGGACACCCGCAGTTCAAATCGACGCGAGGCGCCCGCTTCTCCCTCGTCAAATGTTCCGCCGCGAGCGTCAGCAACCACGGTTCGCTCCCCATGATTTGCGCCCCCAGGGGGATCCCCGAGAGTTCGTCCGCGTCGTATCTCGCGCACAAATTCTTCAGCAACTTTTTGGGATCGGCGCCGTTGGGCAAGGTTCCAGGAACGCGGATAAACTCCCGACACGCCTCGTCGAAACCACCGTCCCCTCTCGCCGCGAGCGCGATGCGAAACCGCGCGTCGCCGAGCCCCTCCATGGGCGCCGCGAACGTGGGTACGGCACCCCCGCGTCGGCCTCGCGCGAAGAGCGCGTCATAGTCGAAGATGACCCCTCCGACGTCGCGCGTGTCCATCGCTTCGGCGGCGGCGCCCGCGCGCGTTCGGTCGCGCCACCCGCGCGTGCTCGCGCGCGTCCGCGACTCGCGCATCGTCGAACACGACGCGTTCGATCGCGTCGTCGTCCCGCACCGCATGACGCACGACGCGTCGTCGCCGGCGGTGATGTGACGGTTCGTCGCGCCGCGACGCTAATTTTAGTCCCTCACTCCTCGTCTTGACCGACGTCTCCGCGCGCCGTCCACCGCGCCGTCGCGCGCGCGACGCCGCGACGAAAATTTCTCTCCGTCCGAAGCGCCGCGCGTCTCGCGCGAATCGCGCGCGATGACGTCGACAGAGATCGACGACGCGTACGAGGCGCTTCTCTCGCGCATCGATGCGCGCGCGCGCATCGCCGCGCGCGCATCGCCGTCGTCGTTCGCACCGCCGCGCGCGCGAGTCGATGAGACGGAGAAAAAATCCCTCGGCTCGCATCGCGCGTCCGCGGTCGCGCCGCGCGCGAGAGACGCGCCGATCGATGATTTAGAGCGTTGGCGCGCGCCGAGACTGGCCACGGAGCGAGATCGAACGCCGTGCGCGCGCGCGTACTGGTCGGCGTGCGTCGCTCTCGGCGCGCGAGCGAGCGCGCGTGCGATGCGGGAGCTCGAGAAGCGTGACGCTGACGTGTCGTCGTCGGGACTCGGTACGCGCGGGGCGCGAGCGATCGCGGCGGGAGTGGCGGAGAACGCGGTGACGGAGAGTTTGGACGTGAGTCGAAATCAAATCGACGCCGACGGCGTGTCGGCGTTGTGTCTGGCGGCGACGCGCGCGAAACGTCTGTGTGCGTTGAATTTTAGCGAGAATAGAGTGTCGCGCGCGATCGGGGCGACGTGTGCGGAGGCGGTGAAGCGCGTGCGGGCGTTGAACTTTTCGGGATGCGGCGTCGACGACGCGTGCGCGAAATCGATGTGCGAGGCGCTCGCGACGGCGACGTGCGCGCTGGAGCGTTTGAATTTATCGAGAAACAGACTCACGAACGCGATCGGGGCGTCCATCGAGCGCGTGCTGAAGTGCAGATCGACGTTGAAGAGTTTGGACGTATCGTGGAACGCGCTCGGGGCGGAGGCGTGCGAACGCGTCGCGCTCGGTTTGCGAGAAAACGATCGATTGGAATTTCTCTCCTTGGCGTGGAACGGCGTCGGCGACGAGGGCGGGAAACGCATGGGCGAGGCACTCGAGGTAAATCGATCGTTGACGGAATTAGATCTGTCGAGATGTCGACTCGGGTGCGACGCGTGCATGGTGATCAGTGAGGGATTACGGACCAACGACGTGCTCGCGACGCTGCGGCTCGATCACAACCCGTGCGGTGAGGACGGCGGGCGTCACCTCATGTCAATGCTTTTGGTGAACGACACGCTGACGACGCTGACGCTCGAGGGATCGTCGTTCGTGGACGTTCCCAGGGGCAAGCATCGTTCGAGCGCGAAGCGCGCGTTCGTCGCGGCTAATCCGCACAATTTAGGACGACCGACGGCGATCGAATCGGAGGATTTCGACAACATTTCACGACAGCTTCGAAATCGACGTCTCTCGGATTTCGAACGTCTCGCTCGGTTGAAGATGTTTTGTCGAGTGTATTACTTCGAAACACAACATGCCGCGAAATTGCTCGAGACCTTCATACTCGAGGGTACCGATCGTTTGCAGGCGGCGGCCGCGTGTTACGCGAGATTGCTCGACGCCGAAAACGCTGAACGCATGTTCAAATCGAAATCCGAGTACGCCAAACTTCGGAAAATCATCGGATCATTCGAGCACTTTCGAGCCGCCAATCCCACAGGACGTTACGAACTTAATCTCGCGTTCGACATCGATCGAACGATCGCGTCGACGATGATGGATAGCGCGACGTTTGAGGGAAGGCGACGGACGTGGAGAAACGTGCGTTTGGGTCGCGCCGTGGGCGTCGATTTGTTGCCCTCGGGCGTTCCAGAGAGACTGACGCGCGAAGTCCCGAACGTTGGGACGCTTCGCTTCGATTACACAAGCAACATACGTCCTCCCGAGGACGCGACGGCGCCGAGCGATGCGGAACTGCACGAGATTCTGCGCGCGAAATCTGTCCTGACGCCCGCCGTCGACGTTTGGGAGGCGGTGGAATCGTTTGACGCCCTCTACGCCCTTCGCGAGGCGTCCGTGCGCGTTTACGTGACGTCGCAGCAGTACGAACGCGTGTGTAACGCCTTCGCCGCGGGCGCCGATCGCGTCGAGGCGAGCGTCATCTTATTTAATCGAGTCATCGATCGTGCCGCCGTCGCGCGCGTCGTCGGCAGAATGTCGTGCTTTGAGCAGAGTTTCTTCGGGTGTCGCGTCGGTTGGCGAAACGTGCTCGGAGATTCGCTCCAATCGTACACGACGCACTACAGACTCGATCTGAGCTGCGACGAGCAGATGAGCGTGGCAAAGCATCTCGTGACGTGTGCGGTTCGCGAATACGGAGACGTCCAAGTCATACGAAACGTCACCATCAACGGACGAAGACTCTCCCGCGATCCCGTGGAGGACGACACGCTCTGGAGCGTGCTCACGGCAGAGAGTTTCACCCCGACGCTCGAGTTTGATTACTTCGGCGCCGACGTCTGGACCGTCGTCGAACGCGAATTGGGCATCGCGGACGTTCCCGAAGACAAACCCGAGCGCGAGGCGGCGCTTAAACGTCTCGCCACGCGTCTTGCGTTCATCCGCGCCGTCGCGCTTCACGGTCCTTGGGTCGAATACACCGACGCCGCCACCCCACACATCGACGTTCGCACCACCCCGACACCGTCCCGCGCCGACGCCCCTCCGCTCTGGCGTCGCGCCTGGCGCGACCTCCTCTCCGACGTCGCGCGCGCCGAGCGTCTCCTTGAAAAAGACCGCTCGCCGCTCCGGTGCATCTTCGACCTCCTCGACAACGACGCCTCCGGCACCCTCTCCATCGACGAGCTCCTCTCCGGCGCAAACCTCGTCCTCGGCCGACCCATCCCTCGCGCCGCGCTCGAACCGCACTTCGACCGCCGCCACTTTGACGACTCGCGCAAAGAAAACGTCGTCTCCTTCGACGTCTTCGTCTCCATATGTCTTCGCGCGTTTCCATCCCTCGACCATCCACGACCCATCCTCGACGACGCGTGACAATACACGACTACCCACCGCGCTACCCTCCCTCCCTCTCCCTCTCTCGCGCCTCTTCGTCTCTCTCTTCGCTCTCTCTCTCCCCCTCTCCCCGCCGTCGTCGCCGACGATATCTCGACTGGATACCACGCGGACGACCAGCCGCGTTCGTCGTCACACGTCGACGCACGCGATCATGGCGCTCGCGACGCCGGCGCGCGCGTCGGTGTCGGTGCACGCCGCGCGATCGTCGCGCGGGCGACGCGCGACGGCGACGACGACGGCGGCGACGACGCGATTCGCGTCGGGCGATCCTCTCGATGATTATCGACGAGGGCTTCGTCGGCGTGAGGGCGTCGTGCGCGCGCTCGGAGGACGCGCGCGGGACGTGTGCGCGTTGGTGGATGGAGTCGGCGCGCGCGTCGGCGCGGACGGCGGCGGGGCGGCGCGCGCGCGCGTGAAGGGGGCGGGGACGCGGGCGGCGACGCCGAGGGCGACGAGGGACCGGGACGACGTCGGGGCGAGCGGTGAGGATGAAGACGTGGACGCCGCGTTGGTGGTGCTCAGAACGTCGTCGCGGAGTGAGGGTGCGGTGGTGGACGAGGCGATGGTGGACGATGGGGACATGGTGACGGCGACGGGGACGAGGATTGTGCGCGCGCCGGCTGGCGGGGCGAACGGACGAGGCGTCAAGTCTTCGATACGGAGACGACGACGACGACGAGACGCGTACGATTCTCTGCGCGGGAAATTCAATAAACCGTTGTTGCTGAGGTTTTTCAGGCGGCGGCCGCTGCAGGTGGCGGCGAGATTGACCACTATCATACGCGTCGGTCGTCGAGTGATTCGTTCGTGGAAGCGACAGGAGGACTGGGAGCCGGAGAAGCGAACGCGCGGCGAGGAGCTTCGACAGGCGATGACGCGTCTGGGTCCGGTGTTCGTGAAGATTGGGCAGACGCTGTCGCAGCGTCCGGATCTCATCGGTGAGGAGGCGGCGGATGAGTTGAAGTTGTTGCAACAGAGCAACGAGCCGTTTCCAAACAGCCTGGCGTGGAAGACGATCGCCGAGGATTTACAGTGGGACGGTCCGCTCGCCCCGGGGCACGCGTATAAGGGCATCGATCCGAACGGTGAACCTCTGTTTGCGGAATTTAGCGCCGAACCCATCGCGGCGGCGTCTCTCGGTCAGGTGTACAAGGCGAAGACGTGGGAGGGTGAGGACGTCGCCGTCAAGGTGCAAAGACCTCGCGTCATGCGTCAGGTGGCGCTCGATTGGACGTGTTGGTCGCTGTCTCTGTCTACGTTAAAGCGCCTGTGGGGGACGACGACGGAATTGGACGTCATCGCGGATGAGGTGGGTGAGGGCGTGTGGCAAGAGTTGGATTACACGCAAGAGGCGGCGCACATGGACGAGTTTAATCGACGTCATAAGTGGTTGGGTTTCGTTCGAGCGCCCGCGTGGCTTCCCAAGTACACCGGTCCGGAAGGAAGCGCGCGAGTGCTCACGACGGAGTGGATCAACGGCAATCACATCGCCGATTTACCGCAAGAGAAGAAGCTCATCATGGCGCAGATGGCGGTCGAGGCGTGCGTGGCACAACTCATCTACACGGGTTTCGTGCACGCCGATCCGCACGAAGGGAACATGATGCTGGACAAAAACGATATGCTCGTGTTTTTAGATTTCGGTCTCATGAGCGAAGTCGAGCCGTACATCATGGAGGGATTCGCCAAGGGAATTCAACACATGATCTCCGGAAACTGGGAAGGTCTCGTCCTCGTGTTTCAAGAGGTTGGATTCACTCCAGCGGAGGGTTTCTTGAAACGAGACGGAAGAGGTGATGGGTATAAACCTGCGTCGCTGGAGGAGATGACAGCTGCCGTCGCGCAGACGTTATCCACCGAGGAAGGTGGTCAGAGCCGATTCGGCGCGCTCGCCACTGGGTTGGCCAAGCTCAGCGCCAACTTTAAATTCCTCACGCCGCCGTACATCATTCTCCTCATTCGAACATTTTTGACGCTGGAGGGCATCGCTGAAAAGGCGGATCCGAACTTTAACATTTACACGGCGGCGCTTCCGTACGCCATTCGTCGCGCCATGGCTCCGTCCACGCCTGAGGGACAAAAGGCGATGCAAGAGACGTTTTTGAACGAATCCGGCGAATTACGCTGGGATCGCATCGAAGAGCTTGTTCTCGTCGACGACTCCACGGATGAAGAGGAGCCGCCTTTGGGCACCTCCGGCGAACCATCGGAAGAGGACTCAGTTTTCGGCGACAGCCAAGCCCTCATGGCGCAACGCAGCAAAGAAGTCGTCGGCCGTCTTTTGGGTTCCACCGAAGGCGTCGCCCTTCGTCGCGTCGCCGTCACCGCGGACACCGAACAAATTATCACCTATCTCGCTGGTCCGCAAGGCACTGCACTGCGCGCCAAGAGCGTCAAGATGCTCAGCCGCGCGTTGCAAGACCTCTGGACGACGCGTCGATACGTCCGAAGAAGTCCCGTCAAGGTGGAGGCGCTTCCCATCTGGCCCGAATCCGACGAGGCGCGATGCATTCGCGAGCGACAGGACCGCGCACAAAAGCGCGCTCTATCCTTTCTCTTTGGGACGCACATGTCTCGTCTCGTTCGCAAGCCGTTACTGCTCCTTCGCGCCGTCGCGTTAAGCGTTCAAATCGTCGCCACCGCCTTTGTCTACGCTCTGGCGGTCACCGTCTGGGACACGTTGAAATGGATCAACGGCTACACGCCGTGGGGTCTGTTATGGCGTCTGGCGCATCCGACCAACGGCGCGAAACCCGCGTGAGAGACGCAGACCCTTTCGCGTCGCCTTTGTTCGCTCAAACGACGCCGGCGGAGAAAGACGTCCCGCTCCGTCTCTCTCTCTTGCACACGCGCACATACTTACACGCTCGCTCGCGCAGCGCGCATCATCACATCGCATCGCATTCAACATTAGTACTACTACACTCTTGTAAACGGCGCACGCATCGGTAGTCATCCTTCGCCCTTCGCGCTTTGCCCTTTGCCCTTGACGTCGCGCGTTTCAAACGTCGCCGGCGTCTGTCGCGCGGGGTCATCGGCACGTCACTCTCTCGCGCGGGGACGCCATGCGCGCGCCCGCGCCGCCGCCCAAGGGTCAACGCACGATATCGAGTTTCTTCGCCTCGACGTCGTCGGCGAAAAAGAAGCGACGCGTCGACGACGACGGCGTCGACGACGACGGCGACGACGGTGGGCCCGTGATTATCGACGCGAGTGACGACGAAAACGTCGCGCCGAAACGGGCGAAGGTGGACGCGGGGACGTCGTCTGAGACGCCGACGCGCGCGGAGGCGTCCGTGCGCGGTGATGAGACGCCGTGCGGCGTGCCTCGGGCGTCTGAGCCCGCGCGGTCGGCGGAGGAGACGCTGGCGGCGTTGAAACCGTCGTCGCCGGGGACGCGAGCAAAGTTTATACAGAAATTGAGTCTCGATCGGCGACGAAGAGATTTGGAGGTGGATGGTGGGATCGGAGACGAAAAGAGCGGTAGCGCGGTGGCGTCGTCGTCGGCGGCTGGGGCGAGTAAGGGTGGCACGACGATGAAGATGACGCCGTTGGAGTTGTCGGTGAAGTCGTTCAAGGAGAAATATCCGGGGACGCTGTTGATGATCGAGGTCGGATATAAGTATCATTTTTACGGCGACGACGCAAGGGATGCGAGCAAAGCGTTGGGGATTTTCGCGTATCAGTCGAGGAATTATCTCACGGCGAGCGTGCCGGTGGTGCGGTTGCACGTGTACGTGCGACGGTTGGTCAAGGCTGGATTTAAAGTGGGCGTCGTGAAACAGACGGAGACGGCGGCGCTGAAGGCGAGCGGGGAGAGCGCGAGCGGGAATAAGAGTGGGCTGTTCGAGAGACAGTTGGTCGGGTTGTACACCAAGGCGACGCTGGATGCGGGCGCGGCGCTCTCAAACTCGGGCGGCGACAGTGAAAAATCGTCGGCGTCTTGGAGTTTGTCCAATTACTTGCTGTGCGTAGCCGAGGAGCGCGGAGGCGGATCGATGACGCGAATCGGACTCGCCGCCATCGAAACGAGCACTGGGGACGTTTTAAACGGTGAATTCGTCGACACCTTACAACGACCGGGACTGGAATCTCGCCTGTTGTGCATCTCTCCGGCGGAGATAGTCCTCGTGGAGCCCATTAGCGAACCCACCGTGCGGTTGATCAAGGCGCTGTACGGCTCGGGCAAAGACGCCGCTCGCATCGAGTATCTCACGCGCGACGCGCTTACCAACGTCGAATTGACCGGTGTGAAAGCTGAAGAGGCGACGCCGTTAGTGCACACCGCGCTCTGCGCCGGTTCAAAGTATCTCAACGATTTCGGCCAATCGGACATTCTGAAACTCGACGCCGCGTTTCGTCCGCTTGAGGGCGTGGACGAGATGAAATTGTCACCGAACGTGTTGAAACAGTTGGAAGTGCTCACGTCTTCCGCAGGTAGTTACAAGGGGAGTTTGTTGTGGCTGATGAACCACACCATCACGCCGATGGGAGGACGTCTTCTTCGTCACTGGGTGAGCCATCCTTTGCGCTCGAAAGCCGCCATTGAGAGTAGACTCGACGCGGTCGAGGCGCTGCGAGAACTCACGGAATTCGAAAACGGGTCGATGGTGGATTACGACAAAGCCAGTCATAACAAATTTGAAGGATTGAAGGTTCAACTGAAGCAGCTCCCGGATTTACAGAAGCATCTCGCGCGCGTTTTTCACGGTACTGCAACGCCGGCGGAATTCGTCAGCGCTTTGACTTCGTTATCCAAATTTGGTGAAGCGTGTGGCTCGATGCGCGCGAGCGTTGCCACGGAAATTGAATCGGCGCTGCTGAACGAATTACTAGAAGTCATCGCCGATCCCATGCTCGGCGCACTCGCCGATAGATTTCTCAGCGCGCTGAATTTGGATGTGGCGTGCGATGAAAAACCATCGAAAACAAAAATTGGACTGTTTCACGACGATCCGACTCGTTTCCCGGATTTGCACGCCGCCACAGTCGCCGTCGAAGATGGTAAGAAGGCCATGGACGACCTGTTGCCGGAACTTCGCCGCAAGCTCGGCATGCCTCGTCTCGGTTACACCACCGTGGGCGGCGTGGGTGGTGGCGAGTGGCTCATAGAGGTACCCATGGATCGTTCGTGTCCGAACACATGGATTAAAGTGAGTTCAAACAAGAGTAAAAAGGTTGTTCGATACCATCCGCCCCAGGTGACGGAAGCCGCCGCCACGCTGGAATGCGCGAACGAAAAACACACGATCGCCGCTGATGCAGCCTGGAAGGAGTTCCTTGCGTCGTTCCGCGAGCATTACACGACATTCAAATCGGCGACGAGCGCTGTGGCGACGTTGGACTCGCTGCACGCACTGGCGATTTTATCTAGAAATGAAGGCTACGTCCGTCCACAACTTTTGGACGACGCGTCGCCCCCGTCGTTAGAAATCATCGATGGTAGGCACCCGGTCTTGGACGCGCATCTTCTCGATGACTTCGTCCCGAACAACATCGATCTTCACTCCGAACGCACGCGTGCGCTCGTCATCACCGGCCCGAATATGGGCGGAAAGAGTTGTTACATTCGACAGGTGGCGTTGCTGAGCATCATGGCGCAAGTTGGAAGTTTTGTTCCGGCGAAGCGAGCGACCCTCACCGTCCTCGACGCAGTGTACACGCGCATGGGCGCGAGCGACAATCTCGCCATGGGGTCGTCGACCTTTCTCGAGGAGATGTCCGAGGCTTCAAACATTCTGGAGACTTGCACGCCGCGGTCTCTCGTCATCATGGACGAACTCGGTCGAGGCACGTCGACGCACGATGGCGTCGCCATCGCGAACGCGACGCTCGAACACCTCGTGCGCGACGCCAAGTGCTTCACACTCTTCGTCACGCACTATCCATCCGTCGCGCGCGACGTCCAGGCGAAATATCCCTCGCATTGCTCGTCGTGCTTCACCTCGTACGTCGAGCTTCCCGGTTCGTCGGACGAAATGCCTCGAATCCAGTTCCTGTACAAGCTCACCCCGGGCGTCGCCCACCGCTCGTTCGGTCTCAACGTTGCTCGAATGGCGTGTTTACCCTCCGACGTCATCCAAATCGCGAGCGTCAAGGCGTCCGAGTTGGAAATCATCACCGCCAAACGCGCTCTCTCCCGTCGCTCTTTCGACGCTGCCGCGTGCGCCGCCACCGCCGAAAACGCGATGCGCGTCTTGACCGCCATAGATTCCGGAGACATCGCGACCATCAGCACCGCGCGCGACGCCCTGGCCACCGAGCACGCCGACGTCGCGAACGCGTGATGGACGTCCGTGTAAAACAAAAACAAATTCGTCGAGAAAATCCCCCGAAAAAGTGCACCAGTCCCCAGTCGCGAGCTCGTCGTCTTCCCGGCGCGTCGACGCCATGTCCGCGACCGAATCGTCGCACGCCGAGTTCAAGCGCGACGGCGACCTTCGCGCCGCCGCGCGCGCCGCCGACACGGAGAACTTCATGCGTCTCATCGACGCCGGCGCCGATCCGACGACGCGGGACAAGAACGGCGCCAACGCCCTGATGCACGCGGCGGCTGGGAACGCGGTGGACGTCGTGCGGTACCTCCTCGCCGAGGGCGTCGCGTGGAACGACGTCGATAACGATGGAGATTCTGCGGGACAGTACGCGAGCGGACACGGACACGCCGAGTTGGCGGGAGCGATGATGGAGTACGCGGTGGCGTCGGAGCTCGCGGCGGGCGAGGCGTCCATGGCGGAGACGTCGGGCGCGTGCAGAGCGAACGCGGAGAGCGCCGAGTACCTGGCGACGCCCGTTCGATACGATGGGGACGATAAGTTGTTGGACGAGAACGGTGACGCGGTGATGATGAGTTGGGAGGGACCGCTGATGGAGGCGCACGCGGACGCGCTGTGCGAGACGAAGGGCGACGTCATGAACGTCGGGTTCGGCATGGGCATCATCGATGGACACATTCAGGATCGAAGGCCGAGGAGTCACACGATCGTCGAGGCGCACCCGGACGTGCGCGCGCACATGTCTCGCGCGGGATGGGACAGGAAAAAGGGCGTCAACGTGGAGTTTGGACGGTGGCAAGACGTGTTGCCACGACTTGCGGAGAAAGGGGTGAAATTCGACGCCATCTTCTTCGACACGTACGGCGAGGAGTACGACGATATGCGTCGATTTCACGCCTTGCTTCCGAAACTGTTGCGCGAGGGCGGTTTGTATAGCTATTTCAACGGCATGTGTCCGGATAACATCTTTTTCCACATGGTGTACAATCGCGTCGCCGAGATTGAACTCGGACGCTTGGGATTCAAGGTGACGTTCGAGATGAAATCGATCGACACCGCGGATTCCAAAATTTGGGAGGGCGTCAAGCGTCGGTACTGGTGGGGCGACAAGTATTTTTTACCGACGTGCGTGTACCGAGGCGAGTGACGGATGCGAATAGACGGATGCGAATAGACGAATTGTGAAACAAACAACATAGAATTACAATCGCGGTCTCGCGGCGCGCACCTTGTTCGGAGAGCTCAAAAAACCCACAGCCTCTTTCACGTCACCGAAACCACCGCTCTCCGCGCGCCGCCTCGGGGGAGGATCACGACGATCAGCGAGCGCCGCGATGCGCAACAGTTTTCGCAGCGTGCTCTCGTCGCTCTCGCGTTCTTCCGTCCGCCGATACGTCCGTTCCGCTCGCGGCCGATCGACGCTCGCTCGATCGCGCGCGTTCGTAAACACACGAAAGTGCGCGCCGCGGTCGTCGACCACTTTCGTCGACGTCGCCGCCACGCTCCGCGCGCTGTCCACCACGCGTCTCGCTGCGTCCCGTCGCTCGCGCTCCGTCGGCGCGCGCACCGGCGCCGGTCTCGCCGCCACGCGTCTCGCCGGACCGAGCGTCGACGTCCGACGCGCACCGTTCGGACTCGGACTCGGACTCGTCGCGAAAATTCCTCGCGCGCGCGGCGGCGTCGCGTGCGCCAGTCGCAGGTGCGGCGGCGTCGCCGCTCTCGTCGTCGTCGTCGTCTCGTCGTCGTTCCTCTTCGGCGATAACGCGTCCGCCGCCGCCACCGCCGCGCGCGCCGCCGCGCGCGCGCGTTCGATCACCACGCTCGCACTCGTCCGCGTCGACGTCGTCGCCTCATCCTCATCCTCATCCTCATCCTCATCGTCGTCGTCGTCGTCGTCGCTCGCCCTCACCGAAGAAAACGGACGAAATGAGAATTCATCATCGTCGCGCTTTCGCGCGCGTCCCGGCGACCTCGCGAGCGCGGCGACGTCGGATTTCGCCCTCGCGCGCGCCTCGCGTTCGCTCGGCGTCGTCATCGCCCTCGCGCGCGCGTCCGCGACGCCGCGCGTCCCGCGTCCCGCGCGTCCCTCTGACGCGTCACTCCGCGACGCCACGATGCACGCGTCCTCGTCGTCGTCGCTCGCGCGCGCGCGCACCGACGCCGTCGGCGGCGGTGTCTCCGCCTCTTCCCGCGCGTCCTCTCGCGCGTGCGCGCGCTCGACGACGCGCGCGACGCTCGCGCGCGACGTCCCCGGGGTTGTCGTCGTCCCGACCCGCGCATCGTTCGCGCGCGCGCGCGCGATGACGCCGACGCCGACGTCGGCGTCCACCGCGGCACCGCGCGCGGCGTCTATCGTCTCGCGCGCGAGAGGCCATCTCGTGCGCGCGCGCGCGCAGGCGACGGACGCGACGCGAGACTCGGGACGCGGCGGCGGGAAGGGCGCGAGCGGCGACGGCGACGACGACGACGACGACGAGGAGGACGACGCGTACGTCGTGGACATCGATTACCCGGAGTGGGTGCCGGAGGTGTTGCAGTTCAATCGCGAGGACGTCGCGACGGTGTTGATCACGTTCGCGGTGTCGCTCGGGTTTCGACACTTTGTCGCCGAGCCGAGGTACATTCCGTCCTTGTCCATGTATCCGGTGTTCGACGTCGGCGATCGGTTAATCGCGGAGAAGATCACGTATCGGTTCAAGCGAGACCCGCAGGCGGGAGACGTGGTCATTTTTAACCCTCCGAAGACGCCGAAGACTCGAAACGTGTCGAACGAGGTGTTTATTAAACGCGTCGTCGCCGTGGCGGGCGACGTCGTGCAGGTGAAGCGCGGCGAGCTCTACGTCAACGGCGTCTCGAGAGGGAAAGAGTTAAAACTCGAACCGATTCAGTACAATTACGGTCCGTTCACCGTACCGGAGGATAATCTATTCGTGATGGGGGATAACAGGAACAATTCGTTCGATTCGCACGCGTGGGGACCGTTACCGAAGGAGCGCGTCATCGGTCGCGCGACGTTCAAGTATTGGCCGCCGAATAAAATCGGCGGTCTTCCCGAGTACCCGCTCACCGCGCCGGACGTCGCGCGATGAGTCGGGGAGTTCACGGTAGTATTACCTTCACCGCGCGCGTCGAGACACGGACTCGAGCGCGCTCGCATTCATTCGTTGTAAAAATTGAACGTCTTCTTTTATTATTTTATTTTTTTCGGCGCCGCGAAGAAAAGAAAAATAATCCGAAACGTGTTCCCACACTCTCTCGCGCGCCATGCTCGCCGCACGCACCGCACCCGTCATTCGCGTGCGCGCGTCGGCGGCGCGTCGCGATTCTCGCGCGTCGGCCGCGCGCGTCGTTCGCGGCGTCGCCTCGTCGGCGTCGTCGTCGCGCGTCGTCGTCATCCCGCGCGCGACCGATGACGAGCCGAGCGCGTCCACGACGCGCGCGGACGACGACGAGATCCCGATCTGGGAGCGACGGGACATCGAGCGTAAGGCTGCAGAATCGCGAGGTGGCGTTCCGTGGCCCGCGTACCTGTTGCTGAGCGTCATCGTGCTCATCGCGGCGACGGGGTCGGTGTTTGAGTACGCGTACAAGAATCCAATCTTTGGCGTCGTGCAGAGCGATTCCGGTCTGTACGCGCCGATTTTGGGGTGGTTCGTGTTCACGGGATTCCCGTTGGCGGGATGGTTCTGGAAGAAGGGCATCGACGGCGCGAACGAGGCGAGCGAAGCGCAGGATAAGATGGACGGCTATTAGACGACGCGCGACGTTCGGCTCTATTATAGTTGATATTTAATGCGGCAATTCTTCCTTTTCCTTCCCTCTTCTCCTCTACGACGTCGCGATCGTCGTCTATTTCTTGTTTCCGATGACGACGAGGAGACTAGTGGACATCATGCACAGCGTCGCGAGCGCGCGTTGAAACGCGTCGACGCGCGTGTCGCCGGCGTGCGGGTTGACGCCGAGAGACTCTCGAACGCTCTGGAGGTTCCACGCGTACAAAAAGTAGCCCAAGCACATGAACCATAAGATGATCCGAGTGAGCATCGACGTGGGCTCGTCTTCGTGTTCGAGACGCATGCGCTCCTTCTCCTTGGCGATGATTTCGTCGCACGCCGCCTCGAGCGCCTCGACGCGTTCCATGGTTTCCTCGCCGTTGGGATCAATCTTCGGTTGAACCTTGTGCACGAGCTCGTTCGCGAAGTGCTTGAACCCGGTGGCGAGTTCGTACATGTTGTTACACTTGAGCATGATTCGCGCGCTCAAACCCCGACGAATCTTCACCACGCCCTTGAAGACGTTTTCATTGCCGTAGCACTCGGACAACGTTGCGATGGCCATCACCTGCGGAATAGCGCAGAATCTGAAGATGGAGCGCTCCTTGATGCGACTCATGTACTTTAAACAATCTAATGAATGCGTCAAAGCGTTCGTGATCAACTCGTTCATGCACTGCACAGCCTTCTCGCGGTGCTCTTCGTGTTGCAAATCGTCCAACTCCTTCGCGTACTTGCTCCACACGCTTCTCGGCCAAAACATGCGCGGCGCCGGGAGCTCTTGTATGTCCTCCAGGTAATCGCGAATGATGTTCGTCTTTTGCAAAAACAAGCCCATCGAGTTGGATAGCTTCTCTTCGCCGATGAAATCCTTGCTCTCCATCTTGGACACGCCCCACAGATTGGACAAGCCGATGCCGACCAAACCGGCGACGTAGTGGCAGTACTCATCGAAATCCGCCATGTCCATCACCTCCTTCTCGATAAACTTGGCCATACCGTTCCCCATGCGCTGCGTGATGTCCGTGATCACGAGTCGATACTCCTTCTTCAACCCCAAAAAGACGTCGGTGACGCGCGGAAAGTTCTTCATCAAATCTTTGTAGTGCTTCTCCCCGCAATCCGCCTGGTACGACCTGTCGTGAATGTACTCGTGAAACGCGTACAAGTGCGGCAATTTCTCCTCGATCGGAATCGACATGTCGTCCTCCACCGTGTCCAACGCGCGCAAGACGAGATAAAACACGCACACCGCGTCTCTGAGCTCTGGGTCCAACTGCTGAATGACGATCGCGAACGATCTCGACACCTTGTTCAACACATCGTAACAGTACGCGAGGTTGGGTTCTTTCGGTAACTTTTTCGCCTTATCCGCCATCATCTTCACTCGAATCAGCGGCACGACGTCCCCAGGATGGGCGAGGATCAACGACAAGACACCCATGATGGTCGATGGACGCGACGACGACGAGGTGGACGACGACGGAACGGGCGGTGGACGACCGACCGACCGACCGACCGACGAACGACTCGGCGCGCGCGACGCGGTCTCGGACGGACACTGACGACGACGCACGCGACTTCACGCTCTGACGTCCCGCCATCGCGTCGTCATCCATCCTTCGCGTACGCTTCGACAGACATCGCACGGGGACCTGACTTTTTCGCGCTCGCGTACGAGTCCACGGGACGTATTCACTATCCATGAAAGCCCATCATCGAGTACACACACGTGCACGTCACGCCCTCCAGTCCCCCCCGCGACGAGTCGTGACCGGTACTCACGAACGAACGAACGCCCACGAAAACCCCGTGTCACGCGCCTGTGACGCGTGTAGTATGTGTCGGAGAGATCTCTCTAAGTAGTGCGGGATCAGAGCGTCCATACATGACTGACGAGTCACGAACCACCACATACGTCATACAGTGTGAATTTTAGCGCGCGCGCGCTCCATACAAAAAGACGTCCACGTACCGCGTCGCCGATCACGGATCACGCCACGCGTCCGATCCCGACCGACCGCGCCGACGTCATCTCCCGCGCGCGCGCGCGATCGATCGATCGACGACGACGAACGCGCGAACGACACACGCGCCCGCGCACGAGACCTCTCACGAGTTCGCGCGCGCGCACACGACACACGCACGAAAGTCGTCGTCGTCGTCGATCGCGTGACTTGACGACCGAAAAGCGCGTCGCGGTCGAGACAGACACCGCCCGGGCCTCATCACGGTCGACGGCATCATGCGCGCCAGCCTCAGCGCACGGGCGACGATCGCGAACGCGTCGAAGCGCGTGACGGTGCGTGCGCGGTGATTCGATGCGATCGCGAACGAGCGAACGAACGCGCGAATGAACGATCGATCGTCGTCGTCGTGGACGCGAGACGAAGACGACGACGCCATCGTACGCGCGACGAGGTTCGAGCGATGGGGACGATCGGGGACTTATCTGCAACCCTTTCGCGCGCGCGCGCGGGGAGAGGGGGGAAAGACGGGTGGTGGCGCGAGATACGTGGAGATGTGGACGCGTACGGATGCGCGCGCGTGGGTGGATCGATCGATCGCGGGTGGTGGACGCGCGTCGGTCGGATGGTGGGTCGGGGGTGGGACGATCGCGCGCGCGCGCGGGACGCGGAGGCGGGCGACTGACTGGTTGTACGTACGTTATCCGCGCAGGCGAACGCGGCCAAGGCGACTCGATGTGCGCGTCGATCGGCGCCGGTGACGCGCGCCGTCGCCACGGGACCGAAGGGACCGCTTAAGAAGAAGGGTGAGAGCGAGGAGGATAAGATTGAGGACATGTCGTCCGGTTCGCGAGGCTTGTTCACGACGGTGGACCCGGAGGTGCGCCGCATCGTGCCCGAGGCGAAGGGACGCGCGGTGGTCAAGGTGACGTACGTCGTTTTGGAGTCTCAGTACCAATCCGCGCTCTCCGCGGCGGTGAAACAGATTAACGATACCAATGAAAAGGTGTGCGTCGAAGTGTGCGGTTACCTGCTCGAGGAGTTGCGCAACAAGGACAACTTGGAGGCGCTCAAGAAGGACGTCGAGACGTCGAACATCTTCATTGGTTCGCTCATCTTCATCGAAGAGCTCGCTGAAAAGATTGTCGACATCGTGCAGCCGATGCGCGAGAAGTTGGATGCGTGCATCATCTTCCCGTCCATGCCGCAAGTCATGCGCTTGAACAAGCTCGGCACCTTCTCCATGGCGCAGCTCGGTCAATCCAAGTCCGCCATCGCCTCCTTCATGCGCAAGAAGAAGGAATCCGGCGGTTTCGAGGAGGGCATGTTGAAGCTCGTCAGAACCTTGCCCAAGGTGTTGAAGTACTTGCCGTCCGACAAGGCTGCGGATGCGCGCAACTTCATGAACTCTTTGCAGTACTGGCTCGGTGGTTCCACGGACAACTTGGAAAACTTCTTGTTGATGATCGCCAAGGCGTACGTCCCGGAGCTCAAGGGCGTCGAGCTCACCGTGGCGGAACCGGAGGTGTTCCCGGATGTTGGCATCTGGCACCCGACCGCGCCGACGTACTACGAGGACTTGAAGGAATACCTCAACTGGTACGACACGCGTAAGGACATCAAGTTCAAGGCTGATGCTCCGGTTATCGGTCTCGTGCTCCAGCGCTCGCACTTGGTCACGGGCGACTCTGGCCACTACGACGGTATGGTGAGTGAACTCGAAGCCAAGGGCGCCAAGGTTGTTCCGATCTTTGCCGGTGGCCTCGACTTCTCCGGCCCGATCGAAAAGTTCTTCTTCGACCCGATCACCAAGGGTGCGTACGTCGACACTGTCTTGTCTTTGACTGGTTTCGCCCTCGTCGGCGGTCCGGCGCGTCAAGATCACCCGAAGGCGATTGAGTCTTTGAAGAAGCTCAACGTGCCGTACATGGTCACCGTGCCGCTCTCTTTCCAAACCACTGAAGAGTGGAAGGACTCTACTCTCGGCTTGCACCCGGTGCAAGTTGCGCTCCAAGTCGCTCTTCCGGAGCTCGACGGCGGTCTCGAGCCGATGATCTTCTCCGGTCGCGACTCCAAGTCTGGCAAGTCGCACTCTCTCCAAGATCGCGCGGCTCAAATCGCCAACCGCGCCATCAAGTGGGCCGCTCTTCGCAAGAAGACCGCGGCGAACAAGAAGCTCGCGATCACCGTGTTCTCTTTCCCGCCGGATAAGGGCAACGTCGGTACCGCCGCGTACTTGAACGTCTTCGGCTCCATCTACCGCGTGCTCCAAGGTTTGCGCCGCGAAGGCTACAACGTCGGTGTTCTCCCGTCCAGCGAAGAAGAGCTCATCAACTCTGTCTTGAACGACAAGGAGGCGCAATACGCGTCCCCGGACATGAACGTCGCCTACCGCATGCCGGTGAACGAGTACCAAAAGCTTTGCGAATACTCTGAATCCTTGCACGAGAACTGGGGCCCGCCGCCGGGCAACTTGAACACTGATGGCCAAAACTTGCTCGTCTACGGCAAGCAATTCGGCAACGTCTTCATCGGTGTTCAGCCGACGTTCGGCTACGAAGGTGATCCCATGCGATTGCTCTTCTCCAAGTCGGCGTCCCCGCACCACGGTTTCGCCGCCTACTACACCTTCCTCGAGCACATCTTCCAAGCCGATGCCGTCCTTCACTTCGGTACGCACGGTTCCCTCGAGTTCATGCCGGGTAAGCAAGTCGGTATGTCTGGTGTGTGCTACCCGGATTTGTTGATCGGTAACATTCCGAACATTTACTACTACGCGGCGAACAACCCGTCCGAGGCGACGATTGCCAAGCGTCGTTCTTACGCCAACACCATCTCCTACTTGACGCCGCCGGCTGAAAACGCCGGTTTGTACAAGGGCTTGAAGGAGTTGAAGGAATTGATCTCTTCTTACCAAACCTTGAAGGATTCCGGTCGCGGTCCGTCCATCGTCAACACCATCATCTCCACCGCCATCACGTGCAACTTGGACAAGGATGTCAAGGAGATTCCGACCGATCCGGAGGCGGACGCCGCCGACTTTGACGCCGACACGCGAGACATGATCGTCGGTAAGGTTTACCAAAAGCTCATGGAGATTGAATCCCGCTTGTTGCCGTGCGGTTTGCACGTCGTTGGCTGCCCGCCGTCCGCGGAGGAAGCCGTCGCCACCCTCGTGAACATCGCGTCCATCGACCGCGAAGACGAGGGCATCACCGCGCTCCCGGGTATCTTGGCCATGTCCATCGGCCGTGACATCGAGACCATTTACAGATCCAACGACGAAGGCGTCCTCGAAGATGTTCAACTCTTGCAAGACATCACCGAGGCTACTCGCGCGTGCGTCGGCAACTTTGTCGGCGCCGCCGCCGATCCGACGGGTCGCGTCGCCGCCGGTGCTCTCGCGAGCGTCGGTAAGCTCTTTGGCAGCGCTTCCATCGCGCTTCCGTGGGGTGATGCATTGAAGGGCACCAAGTTCGAATCTGCTGATGTCGAGAAGATGCGCACCTTGTTCGATTACTTGCGCTTCTGCCTCGAGCAAGTTGTCAAGGACAACGAGCTCGGCGCGCTCACCGAAGCGCTCGAAGGTCAATACGTGCTCCCGGGTCCGGGTGGTGATCCGATCCGTAACCCGAAGGTGTTGCCGACCGGTAAGAACATCCACGCCCTCGATCCGCAAGCGATCCCGACCGGTGCCGCGGTTGCCTCCGCCAAGGTTGTCGTCGATCGTTTGATTGAGCGCGAGAAAAAGGAAAACAACGGCAAGTACCCGGAGTCCATCGCTCTCGTGCTTTGGGGTACGGATAACATCAAGACGTACGGTGAATCCTTGGCTCAAGTCATGTTGATGGTGGGTGTGCGACCCGCCCCCGATGCGCTCGGTCGGGTGAACAAGCTCGAGCTTATCAGTTTAGAAGAACTCGGTCGCCCGAGAATTGACGTCGTCGTCAACTGCTCCGGTGTCTTCCGCGACTTGTTTGTCAACCAGATGAACTTGTTGGATCGTGCCGTCAAGCTCGCTGCTGAGCAAGACGAACCGGATGAGATGAACTTTGTCCGCAAGCACGCCAGAGAGCAAGCCGAAGAGCTTGGCTTGTCCATCCGCGAAGCCGCCACGAGAATCTTCTCCAACGCGTCGGGCTCGTACTCGTCCAACGTCAACCTCGCGGTTGAAAACTCTTCCTGGAACGACGAATCTCAGTTGCAAGACATGTACTTGAACCGCAAGTCGTTCGCGTTCAACTCTGATGCGCCGGGTGCGGGCATGGAGACGAAGAAGGAATTGTTTGAATCTGCTCTCAGCAAGGTTGACGTCACCTTCCAAAACTTGGACTCTTCCGAGATTTCCTTGACGGATGTGAGCCACTACTTTGACAGCGATCCGACCAAGCTCGTCCAAGGCGTGCGCAAGGATGGTAAGATGCCGTCCTCTTACATCGCCGACACCACCACCGCCAACGCCCAAGTGCGCTCCTTGTCTGAGACCATGCGTCTCGACTCGCGCACCAAGCTCTTGAACCCGAAGTGGTATGAGGGCATGATGGCGTCTGGCTACGAAGGCACGCGCGAGATCCAAAAGCGTCTCAACAACACTCTCGGCTGGTCCGCCACCTCTGGTCAAGTCGACAACTGGGTGTACGAAGACGCCAACGCCACTTTCATGGCTGATCCGGAGATGCAAAAGCGCTTGATGGAATCCAACCCGAACTCGTTCAGAAAGATGGTTGCGAACTTCTTGGAAGCGAACGGACGCGGTTACTGGGAGACGAGCGAAGAGAATATTGATCGTTTGCGCCAACTCTACATGGAGGTGGAAGATAAAATTGAAGGGGTCGATTCGGCGTAATTTTCACGCCTGCTGGTGTTTCTCATGGTTCGCCGCGCCGGTGCGCGCGACGAGTTTATGGTTCATTTACAGACGTCTCGCAAGACTTGGGGTCAGGTTTAGTGACTCCTTGGTGAGACGAGATGAGTGTCTCTACGTACGTTCACTCATCGCGGCGCGCTCGCGTCGTATTACATTTTTCGAATTTATATCTATTAGAATTCGTTTTGTGAATATGCACACAAACATTAATTAAATGGTCGTCGTCGTCGTCGTCGTCGTCGTCGTCGTCGTCGTGTCTCTCGGCGTGCGATGAAGTGACGTCTCGAATTCTCAGACACTGATGGGGAAACGAACCGTCATTCTATGGGAGGCACGACCGCCCCGTGACCGGCGCCATCGACCGCCCATCGGCCGCCCGCGCGCGACACTCGATCGCGCGCCGTCGACGCGTCGTCGCGTTCGCATCCGTCGCGACGCGCGCGCGGCGTCTCGAAAAAAATCGTCGACCGCGACGCCGCTCGCGATTCACGCGCGCGGCGTCGCGACGGCGCGGACATCGATCGACGCGTCGGGGGAACGTGTCGGTGCGATTTCGACTCTCCGATGACGAACGGTGACGCGATGACGGTGGCGACGACCGCGGACGCGTCGCCGCTGCGCGAAGCGACGAACGAGGACGCGTACGCGCGTCGACGCGTCGCCGTCGGTCGCGCGAAACGGCGCGCGATGGTGGAGAGTTCGAGTTCGTCGAGCGAGGGGGAGAGCGACGAGGACGCGGCGCCGCGACGCGTCGCGCGGCGCGGACGACGACGGGCGGTGCTCGAGGAAGAATCGGAATCGGAGAATAGTGATGGTGATTCGGAATCGGTGTGCGAGACGGCGTCGGACTCGGACGAGAGAACGGCGTCGCCGTCGCCGTCGCCACGTCCGCCGCCGCGCGCGAAACCGCGTCCGAGTCTCGCGCCTCTGAATATCGGACGCGGCGACGCGTCTACCGAAGACGGCGGCGCGCGTCCGATGCGATTGAAAGGGAATCCCGCGATCGGTGGTGCGAAATTCGAGCTCCACGCCTCCTTGGCGTCCCGGTTATACGATCATCAGAGAGAGGGCGTGCGTTGGATGTGGTGGTTGCAGTGCAACGCGCGCGGGGGCATCTTGGCGGACGACATGGGTCTCGGGAAGACGTTACAGACGTGTGCGTTCGTTGCGGGCGTGTTGCGAAGCGGTGCGGCCGAGCGCGTGCTCGTGCTCGCACCGACGACGCTTCTTCCGCACTGGGCCAAGGAATTCGAGACGTGCGGCTTGCGATCGGGAAAGACGCTCTTCAAGTATTACGGAGGATCGCGCGTCGAGTGCGAGCGTCAACTCAAGGCGTGTACGTCGGGACGAGGCGTGCTGCTCACGTCGTACGGAATGGTGACATCGCGCGCGCACGCGCTCGGGGTGCCGACGGACGACGACGAGGCTGAAAAGGCGGCGACGCGCGAAGGACGAGGACGCGCGCCGACCGACTTTGCGGGCGCATTTCGATGGGATTGGGTCGTCATGGACGAGGGACATAAGCTTAAGAGCACGACGACGCAGCTCGCGCAACGCGTGCGTCAACTTCCGGCCAATCTGCGCATGATCGTCACCGGGACGCCGATTCAAAACGATCTCGGCGAACTGTGGTCTCTGTACGATTTGACGTGTCCGGGATTGCTCGGCGGTGAAAACGAGTTTCGTCGACAGTTTGTGCATAAAATCACCGCGGGTCAAGCGGCGTCGGCGACGCAAAAGCAACGCTCGGAAGCAAAGGAACTGGGAGCGACCCTTCGCCAGTTGACTCTACCGTATTTTCTTCGTCGCGAGAAGAGCGAGGTGTTGGCAAAAAAGGATGACGACGCCGAGGCGACGCGTACACCGAAGGATGAAACGACGACGGCGACGAGTTGGAAAAACGTGAAGAACGCACCGTCCGCGCTCGGTCAAAAGAATGATCTCATCGCTTGGATTCCTTTGGAACCCGCCCAAATGACTCTGTACACGAAATTCTTGGCGTCCAAGCCGGTGCGAGACGCCACGAAGAAAACCGGAAGCGCCATCTCGTGCATGAATACGCTCAAAAAGATTTGTGATCATCCATCGCTGTGCGTCGGTGGTGCGCCCGTGGAAGAGGGGGAACACCAGCCGACCGACGACCCGCTTGACGACGTGGACGGCGACGACGCCGAGCTTAAGAAGAGTTGCGCTGGAGAAGCCGCCGCCGCCGTCGCCGCGGCGGTGCGCCAGTGCGCGTTCGACGACGACGCGCTCGAGCGCGGCGCGCCGAGTGTGTCGTCCAAATCGAAATTTCTCATGGCTATGCTCGAAAGATTCGGCGCGGAGGGGCATCGCACGCTCGTGTTTTCACAGTCTCAGGCGATGTTGGACATCGTCGAGGCCAACGTGCGAGCCGCGAATATCGACTTCGTGCGCGTCGACGGCAAGGTGAACGTGGAAGAGCGTGACCGACGCGTGACCGAATTCAGATCGAGAGACGACATTCCAGTCATGCTCTTGACGGCGCGCGTCGGTGGACTCGGGTTGACGCTCACGGAGGCGACGCGCGTCATCATCTACGATCCCGCGTGGAATCCCACCACGGATAACCAATCCGTCGATCGAGCCTATCGCATCGGTCAGACGAAGGACGTCGTCGTCTACCGTCTCATCACGTGCGGCACGGTCGAGGAGAAGATATATCGCCGCCAAGTCTTCAAGGGTGGTTTATCGAAAGCCGGCGCCGAGGGTGGCAACAGCACTCGCTATTTTGGCGCCGACGACGCGAGTCAACTCTTCGAGACGAGCGAAAAGGCGTTGGAAACGAGCGACACCATGAAGACGCTCAACGCGTTGCACGCGGCGGATCGAAAGTGGACGGATGACCTTCGAAAAGAGTTGGCGTACGTCGAGACGCTGCCCTTTGTCTCGGGCGTCAGCGACCACGATCAACTCTTCTCGAAGGACGACGACTCGGCGAAGACGTCCAACAAGGCGAGCGCGTCGGCGTCCAACAAGGCGGCGACGAGCAAGCAAGCACCCGCGGGCGGTGCGACGACGCCCAAAGGTAAGGCGTCGGGTGGAGTGTGGAAGAACGTGAACAGCGGTTGGGGCGGAAGCGATTTGCTCGGCGGCGCGTTGCTCGCTGCGCTCACGCCGCCAAAGCAACACCCCGCGTCGCCGATGGGGGACGTCGTCTTGGACGAAGAATCGCCCGAACACGTCTCCGGTGAAGCGAAACTCAAATCCAAAATCGACGCAATCCAAGCCGAGATCGACAAGCAAGGAGTCATCTTGTCGATGCCGGACGTCGTGGCGAAGATTCCGGACAAGGGCGAGAGCGTTCGCAAGGCTATCGAAATCAAACTCGCCGAGAAGCGCGTCTTGGAGGCTGAATACGCCGCTAAATACGACGCGACGACTGAAAGCACGCATCAACGACACGAAGAAAAACACGAAGACGAACGCGACGACGCACGCGCGCCGTCGTCGCCGAGCGAGGCGTTCTTTACACCCGCCGGTTCGCCCGAGTCTACGCTCGAGACGGCGCGTTCCCTGTCTCGACTGGAACTGTAAAATATCATCACATTGAAATGTAACATCATCATCACACCTCTCATCTTCTTTACAAACACACTCTACAGCGCGTCTCGAAGCACCTCACGAATCGTCGCGTCGAAACGTTGACACCCCGCCGCGCACACGTCCAACGCGCGCGTCGCGTCGTCCGGACTCCACCTTCCAAAAATCTCAGTCTTCGCGTACCCATCCAGCGACGACATCTGCGCTAAAAACACCTTCCCATCGCTCGCCGCCACCTCGCGCTCATCCGGATCGAGCACGATTCGATCACCTATCCTCGCCGCCTCGCATGCCGTCACCAAGTCGCGACACTCCACCCCGGCGCGCGCCAACGCCGCCGTCGCCGCCAACACGCACGCCACCGCTTCCCCTCCCCGCGCGTCCAACACCGTCGCGTACACGTCCACCTGCGTCTTCGGAAACCGTTCCACCATGACGCTCGCGCGCAGCGCCTCTCGCACCGTCGCCGCCAGGCTCGTCTCCGCCGCCCCTCGCGCGCCCTCCCGCGCGTTCGCGCGCCCCTTCGCCCCGTCCGCGAACGGCGCGCGAACCACGTCCACGTCGAGCGCGCCGCGATCGACGCGCGCCGGCGTCTCCCCGCCCCGGTGCTGTCGCGGCCCGTACACCGCGCACGACACCTTGGTGTCCCCGAGCTCGACGTACGCCGACCCGGCGGCGTGCGAGACGACGTCGAGGGCGACGACGAGGGCGCGCGCGTGTTCGTCCGCGCGACCGTCGGGACGCGCGCGCGCGACGGTGGGCATCATGGCGACCCGGGTCGCGCTCGCGCCGCACCGCGAGGTGGTGTGACGCGTCGACCGCGGGCGCATCATTGATTGATTGATTCATTTCTTCAAATTCAGGCGAAACGTCGACGATGACGCGGCTGGATGGATGGATTACGTTCTTACGTTGTTTCTTGCAACTCTCGACGCGGTGAGACAGACGCGCGCTCGATGGGTGCGTTTAGTGTATAGATGGTCGTTCGTGACGTATAGTACACTCGACGCCGACGGTGGACGGTCGGTCGGTCGACGAGGCGGAGGCGACGGGTTTCGTTCACCGCGTGCGGCGAAGCGCGCGCAAGTCTTCGTCTTCGTCGTCGCCTTCGTCGTCGTACGCGTCCATGGATTCCATGACGTTGGACATGAATTCGGATTCGTACGAGGACCTGGGTTCGAAATCGAACGAGGAGGAGAGGTTCTTTTGGAACCGGGCGCGAGCGCGACGACGCGCGTCTTCTCCTTCGTCGTCGTCGTACGATTCTTCGGATCGTTCGACGCGCGCTCGTGGCGTTCGATTTCGTTCGTCGGTCGGTGTCGGTGGAGGCGGCGTGGACGAGCGATCGCGTCCACCCATGCCGAACAAGTTGACCGTCGTCGTGCTTCCGCGCGACGCGCGGCTGAGAATGCTCGACGAACGCTTCTCGCGCGTCGTCTTCAAAATGTCCTTGCCGTTGGCGCCGATGTGCGTCTCGAGCGACGCGCCGCCCATGGCGATGAGCATCTCCGTCGGAATGTGCATGTGTTGAGGCTTCGGTCTCGCTCGAGGCAACAGACGCTCTTTCGGTTCAAACTTTTTCAAAATTTCGGCGTGCGAATCGGCGACGCCGACGGCCGCCGTCGAAGCTCTCGCGCCGCCGTTGAGATCCGGATCGTTGAATCCCTCCGCTTGTCTGTACGCCGCGCGCGATTGCCACTCATTCGGACCGATGAAACCACGGTTCTCATCCTCGCGCTCGTCCACGCCTCGCTCGCGACGGAAATCCGCCGGCGTCTTGTGCGTCCCCCACGCGTTTGGGTCGCCGCTCGGCGAGCCTTTGCGACCGCCCCAACGTCCCGGCGCGCGCGGATCCACCACCGGTACCACCGGTTGCCAATTCCCGAATCTGTCCGCGCGCGCGCGTCCCTCGACGACCGCGGCTTCGTACGCACCGGCGATCTCATCGACGTCTCGTCGTCTCTCCGCGCCGCGTCTTCGCGCCCCGGGGGAACGAACGCCGCCGCGTCTCGCGTCTCGTCCCGACGCTCCACCGTTCCCCACGCCCGCGACCCATCGCTTGGCCAACATCCACGCCAACATCACCCCGCTCAGCGTCGCGCTCGCCGCGGCGAAGATGAGCGCGCACACGCCCAGCGTCGTCCCCACCAACAGCGACCCGCTCAGCGCGCCGAGCAACCCGTCGCCCGCGTTGGCCGCCGCCGCCGCCCAACACGCCAATCCACCCGTCGTCGGTAATCCCCATCGAAGCGTCCCGCACGCGCTCTTAAATATCCCCATCACCGCTCGAACCAACGCGTCGCCGCCCTCGTCCCGCGGGACGTCCTCGTCGTCGACGTCGACGCGGCGCGCGCGGCACGAACGCCTCGCCCATTCCGGCGCATCATCGACATCCCCTCCCATCGCGCGCGTCATCGCGGCGACGCGCGCGGAGACGCCTTGGGTCGTGTGAAAATGTGTCTCTTGATCGCGTCGACCGTCGTTCGCACGCGCGCGGGCGACGACGGTGGTCGACGAGCGTCGAGACGATGCGGAGGCGGGCACGCGAATCGTCGTTCCCCTCGACATCATCCCGCGCGTCGACATCGCGCGGTCGCGCGGCGCGTGGACGACGCGCGCGCGCGCGAGGCGGTGCGCGTACATCGTGCACGCGACGGGCGCGCGTCACAGGGGTCGGTGCGCGCGCGACGGCGTTTGTGGCTCGGCGTCGGCGTCGCGTCTCGGAGTGTTTGTGAACGTGTCTGAACCCTCGATCGTTATTTTTACTGTCGGTGTATCAGTATTGGGAACCATCTTAAGACTATCTATATTGTGTATGTGCTTGAAAAGACACACGATTGGGAAGACGAACGCGATGCGCGCGCGTCCTCGCGCGAACCGCAGTCGACGCCGGCGCGCCGTCTCTCGCGCGAATCGCGCGCACCGCGCGCACCGCGCGTCACCGCGCGTCACCGCGTCGCGCGCGCGACGTCGAGTCGCGTCCTGGACTCCCGAAGGCGCGACGCGCTCGAACGCGCCCAATTCGCCGGTGTCGGAGCGCGCGCGGGACGCGACGACGCGACGAGCGCGGACTCGATGTCATCGCCGCCCGCGCTCTGGGCGACGCCTCCACCGCGTCCCCGTCGTCGCGCCTCGTGTTCGGACGCCGGCGACGAGAGAGAGGAGGAGGAGGAAGAGGAGGAGGAGGTAGTGTTCGCGCTGGACGAGCGGTGGGCGGCGCGGTTCGCGGCGACGGCGGAGGCGAGAGAGCGTCGACGACGGTCGAGACGACGACGTGAGCGCGCGAGAGAGGGCACGGGACCGTCCACGTTCGGACGAGGTCGCGGTGAGGCGGTGGACGCTCGACGCGATGAGTATAGGGCGAAAGCGCGCGCGGCGGCGGAGGCGGCGGAGGCGTTGGCGGAGGCGCGTCGAACGCGAGACGCCGCGGTGATGGAAGACAGCGAGGACGCGCGAGAGGAGGATGCACGAGTGGGATTGTACGGAAAAGAGGGTGTGAGGCGAGTCGTGCGCGAGGAGGCGATGGTGAACGCGGCGTTTGACGCGTGGTTGGACGCCAGTGACGCTCGCGTTGCGTGGTTTCCGTGCGAACCCATCGAGGCGGGATTGGTGTGATTGATTGCCGTAGAGCGTGAGCGCCTTAGAGAGTTAGTTTTCATGTGTGCATTGCTCTGTATTTTGTAAAGATTGTTACTAGTACTAGTAGTGATACTAGATATTGCGTAGACGCATCGCACTCATAGACTTCGGAGCCGCGACGGGTAGACCGTTGTCGGCGCAGGCCGGCGGCGCGTCTCCTTACTTTCCATCCTTGGACGATCATGTATGTTTTGTTACGCCTTGCGACGGCGGTCACTTGGTCGTGTCCACGGCGTTTTCCTCCTCCTCTCGACGTTGGCGGCGGATCTCAGCCAGGTACGGCGAGGTAGATTTACGAAGCACAGCGTCGGCGGCTTTTTCGCGTACTTGCTTCTTGAGCTCGAGATCTTTCATGACGTCTAGCTTCCGCGGATCTGTATCCGGCAAGTGCGCTACGCTGGCGAGCAACTTGGCCTCGGCTTCCTTGCGCACTTTGATTTGCTTCCAGCAACGCAAGAAGATGGAGCCAGCGGATTTCTCGGCGGCGAGCGGCCACAAGACGCTCGGAGCGTACGTCTGCCAAATTCCTCTTTTCACCTTGTCTTCGATCTCTCGTTTGCCCTGTTCGCGCGTATTTTCCAAGATGTTCACGTGCTTCATCTCGCTCCACTTCATCTCGCTCACCGGCACGACGCCTCTCATCACTTTCGTCGCTTTACCTGTACTAGTGAATTGCACGGTGTTGAGGCTCAACTTTCGAGACGCCCCGTCGCCTTCCGAGCCTGACATTTCACTGCTCTCTTCATCGTCGAGGTCTTCGCCCAATCTGTCTCGCAGAGACTTGGAAGCGGTCTTACTTTTGGACATTTTCGTGCTCTTGTCACCCGCCGTGTATACGGGCACCTTGAGAGCCGCTTGGAGAACGCTGTGCAATCGAGAGTACTCGACGCTCGTTATGAAGATGAGCGGCAAGATGAACGCGCGGTACTTCATCGTGTTAAATCCGAGCGTCGGGAGACCGAACGCTGTGATGATTTGCATGAAGATCAAGCTGAAGTACATCTTGCCAACGAGCCACGACCACATGGATGTTCCGGCTGAATATTGTTGCACGTAGTGGTAGACGATGTTGTGCTTCCAGCCGATGTAGAACAAGCCGAAAAAGACGCCGCACACCGGCATCAAGATCGGTGAAACGACGGCGTAGACCATACCGATGAAGAAGACAAGCATCGTTTGCGCGGGGACCCGATGACTCGGCGTCGGCGTCGGTTGAGCCCAGATGAGTCTCTTTTTGAACGCCGGCCAGTTTCTCGAGCGACTGCGGTACATCAGACACTTGGTGACGAAACCAAGCAGCACCGGGGGGTGAATCAGCTCCACAATGGGAGACGTCGCCGTTCGAAGCATGAGAAATTGGAGGAAGAAGCTACTGGTATTCATCAATCTCAGAATGAACTGATACGTGAAAAGGTGAGGCTTTTGCATCCAGTCAATCACGTCATCCCACAAAGGCGTCGAGCTCAAGTTGCCGAGAACCAAGTTGAGAACCAACAACCAAAAGTACATGGAAGCGCCGAAGGAGTCCATCGTACTGATAGCGACGTATCCAGTCTGTCGACTGACAACCAAGCTGAGAATGTGACCCACGACGAGGAAAATCGTCAAGATGATGGATACAATGATGTTGTAAACTGTTTCTCCGAAGGTGTGAACGATCTCCGGTTTCACTGTCGCAATCGCCTTCACTGCCGCGTTGACTGGAAGCATGAAAAAGACAGAGACGGCTAGCGCAATGAGACCGGCTTGCGTGGTCTTTCTGCCGCGTTCGACAGAAGTCAAGGAAAGATTGTGCCAAACGACATCAGAGTTACCCGGCGCAGGTTCGGTGACCCACTGTCCTGGCACCGAATCAACTTGAATTTGAGAAGCGATGACGGCATCCATTTGTCTCGCGAAGACCACGACTGCGCTGCAGGCGGGCGCCTGATTATTGATGTACTCATCACGCGTATTGATGAACACGTCGAAACACTCCATCTCCGTTCGGCGCAGCGCATCGTATTCTGACGTCAAGCGGTGAAGTTGCTTCGCCTCGCGCTTTGTTAACTGGCCTCGTTTTTCGATGTCCTTCAAATCGTCAATCGCCTGCGCTGCTTGAGTCACAAATTCCCGTGCATTCGCCCATTTCTTCGCAGCGGCGTCCAGTCGACGGGTATCAGAGGCAAGCATTTTGAAAGCGATGCAGTCTTTACCGAGAACTCGTTCAAACTTGTTGATGAGAAGGTTCATGGACTCTTCCTTGTAGAGAGCGCGAAGTTTCGCCTTATCGGCGTAAGACTGCACCGTACCATCGGTGACGAACAGGCGAAATCTCTCCAGGCAACCGACGTCTTCATCGTCGTCTGCGAGATACTTCGTGAGATTCTTTGACGACTGAGCTACGACTTTCGCAGCCCTGCCGGTGAGCTTTGCCGCCGCATCACCGAGTTTCGCAAGCCTATTCGGCACCGGAGCCATGGTTAACAAAGGCATGTCTTTCACGACAATGGCGTTTGCTTTGATGCCAGTCTTGTTGGGGTTCACGGTCCACATCATTTTGACATACTTTCGCGACTCCATACGGATCAAAAGCATCAGCAAAAGGCTGATAAACCACGTCATGACGATGGCAGCCGCAAACGACGATTCCGTTCTCGCATTGAGCAAAGTGTACTTGGAAAGACCGGTCTTTTCTAAACTGTTGACGATTCGAGAACCAGCTTGCGCGGCTGGAACAGAGTCTGCGCCGTACAAATTCATTAACAGTGGGCAACAGAGAAGACTGGCGGCGAAGAAGAACCGGGAAGAAAGCTTGAACCATCTCACGAGCATGTACTCGTCAGGGGTGGTGAACTCCTTCATCCAATCGTTGTCCCGATACCACGCATCGACGAGCCACGAAAGCGCGTGCGTCTTGCGCGCCTTGGGAACCGGGATGTCCCGCGGTGGGAACTTTGGATTACCCTTTTCGAGCCACGCCGCAGAGTCGATAGCCATCTCCAACCACGGTATCTTACGAAGGAGTACGAACAACAGCAGCAGTAGGAAGAACAGTATGATGTACGCCGCGGTAAGGACTCCAAGATGGTCAAATGTGATCGTCGTGTCGCACGAATCATCATCCTTGCAAATTTCGACGTAATAGCAAGAGACGCCAGTGCCCGTATGCTTGATACCCTCGATGGAATAGTCACCCGCATACACCATCGGATAATAACCAGAGGCCGTGTCGCACGCAATGCACTCCATGTGTTCGAGCGGAGGACACGCGTCCATGGTTTTATACGACGACACGTTCAACTGCGTCACGGTTCCCCACGCCGCCGCGGTTCCCACGTTTAGCGTCGCCGCCGGTGGATTTGACGTGCTCTGCAGCGTGTGAATCGTTCTTTGGTTCCCCTGCACCTCATCAAACAACCAGTGCGACCTCACCGTGCAATCTCCCGAACACCCCACCGGACACGGGCACTTGGTCCCGTTTGCGTCCCGGAGCTCCGCCGTGATCCAAGCCGCCGACGTCCAGGGCGTCCGCAACCGCGGCGCCTGCAGCGGCCGAAGATCGCTCGGATTCACGACATACGTATCCGTGCTCACCGACATCGCGCCCGACGACGCTCACGACCGACGCGCCACGCCTCGCCGCGCACCACCCGTCCGATGATTCCACCGGCGCAAGCCGCCGTCGAATTGGCGGAATTCGAACGAATCGACGCGCGTTCCCCACGCGCTCGACGCTCGACGCGCACCAATCGATCGATGACAACGACGACGGCGACGGCGACGATGCAGTCTCGTCACCACTCGGCGCGTCTCGCGCGATCGGGCGTCGAGGCGTCGACGGATGGCGAAGGATCCGCGCCCGTTGGGGGTTGGGGGTTGGGCGCGTGCGTGCATCCGCCCCCGGGACCGATGTAGTACACATGGGCCGATGTAGTACACTTTAGGGACCGATGTAGTGTACTTAATAACCTCGGGACCGATGTAGTGCGATCCAGGGACCGTGCCGAGTATTTTTTCGGTGCTCGACTCCGGTATCTATCGGGGATTTCCCGATACGTATCGGCGTATTGGGCCGAACGCGTACATCGTCTGAGCAAACAGTAGTAAACAGCTGATACGAGCTGGTGCGAGGGTGGCGAATCGACGAGAACCGCGCGAAAGCCGAGGCACGTCGCGCGATGAGTCTATTCGTTGATTCAATCTTCTACTCTCACTACTTCGCTTCTTCTCTCAACGCTCGTATCAATACGAGCAGGCCTAGTTGGGCGCGTGGTGTGTCCGGGTATGAATTGAAAGGCGTCATCGACGTTTACTGAGACGCCACGCGTTCGGATCGTTGTATCTGTCGTACAGCGGTTCGATCTTTTCCGCTTTTTTCCTCTTGCTCAGATGTCTCGGATCGCTGAGTTTGAAGAAGCGAGGGGCGAGCTCGACGAGCCACTTTGGGTCGACGGCGCACACCTCTCGCATGTACTCCTTGGTGGTGAGGACGAGCTCATGGTAGACGACCCAGTCGGGTTGACGCTGGAAGAGGGCGCTGGAGGGGTGAATGTAGGTTGGTGTCTGCTCGACGATGGTTTTGTACCCCTCTTGAGGGTCTTTTTTCGCGCCGTGGAAAAAGAAACCCGAGCAGATGGCTTTGCGCACCTTGTTGTAGTTGCGGCCGGCGCTCGTGGTGCCGAGCTTGTATCGATCCATGATGGTGAGGAGTTGCTTGCGAACGTCCTGCGCGCGTTTCATCGATCGCGCTTGTAAGAAGTTTTCGTAACACCACGGTTCACTGAAACCCTGCGCCTTCCACGCCTCGTACACGGATAAAAGAGTGAGGTGGTCGCCCTCGGCTTGGAAGAATTTGTTCTTCTTCGCGTCCGCTTGCGCTTGCTTCTCCTTGGGTCTGTGGAAAATGTTTTGCGCGCTCAGCATGGCGACGATGGTTAAGATTTCTTCCGAACATCCGAAATCGACGCTGGCGATGAGCATTTTACTCATCGGTGGTTCTAGTGGGAACTCGGCCATCTTGCGCCCCAGACGCGTCAGCAAACCTTCTTCGTCCAACGCGCCGAGATTGTACAGTTGTTCTAAGGCGGTGACGAGCGTCGCCGGTGGCGGTGGATCCATGAAATCAAAGTTGATCAAATCGTTGATTCCCATCGCTTTCATAGTCAACACCGTCATGCTAAGATTGGTGCGTTGAATTTCCGGAATAGACGTCGGAAGCATTTCATTCTTAAACGCGCTCTCCGTGTACAGACGGTAACACTTACCGGGACCCGTGCGTCCGGCACGACCGGCTCTTTGTCTCGCAGAAGCCTGGGAGATCGGTGCGACGATGAGCGAGTCCATGGATATCTTCGGGTTGTACACCTTTTGCTTTGAAAAACCAGGATCGACGACGTAGAAGATGCCGTCGATGGTGAGCGACGCCTCGGCGATGTTCGTGGCGATGACACACTTACGACTGCCCGGAGGCGCTGGCTCGAAGATCCGCGTCTGTTGTTCACTCGGAAGAGCAGAATACACGGGGAGCACGTGGAGTTCGGGAACGGCCGGACCTAAGGCGCGCATACGCTCGAAAAGAATCTCAGCCGCAGAGTCGATTTCCTCTTGACCGGTGAGGAAGAGCAAAATGTCGCCCTCCGGTTCCGTGAGGTGAATCTGCATCACCGTAATCAACGCGGCATCTAAATAATCGCTCTCCGGCGCCTTCGTGTACAAAACTTCAACCGGGAAAGTTCTACCCGGAATGGTGAAGATTGGACAATCGAAAAAGTACGTCGAAAACTTTTCGGCATCCAACGTGGCAGATGTGACGATGATTTTCAAATCTTTACGCTTGGCGCAACACTTCTTCAATAAGCCGAACAGCACGTCCGTGTGTATCGTTCTCTCATGCGCCTCATCAAGCATAATGACGCAGTATTGAGACAAGGCGTCGTCGAGGAGCGCCTCACGGAGCAACATACCGTCCGTCATGTACTTGATCACCGTGTCTTGCGACGTACAATCTTCGAAACGAATGGCGTAACCCACTTCTTCTCCGAGCCTGCAGCCGTACTCCTCGGCGACCCGCTTCGCGACCGACATCGCGGCGACTCTCCTCGGCTGCGTGCAACCTATTCTACCCCGAGACGTGTAACCAGCCTCGGCCAAGTATTGCGTCATCTGCGTCGTCTTCCCCGAACCTGTCTCACCGATGACGACGAGAATTTGATTCTCATTCACCGCCTGAATCAATTGATCGCGAAGCTTATAAATCGGAAGCGTCTGTCGCAATTCGTGTATCGGCATCGTCTGCGGTTGACCCATGCGCTGTCCATGCGACTTTGCTTTCCATTCCGGCATGTCGCGATGGTTCGAGCGACCGTACTGTCGCGCCTCGTCGACCAACACGGCGTCTCCTTGCCTACGCATGGGATCTTCCCATGGTCGGGCGGCCACTTGTCCCTCCGCATCTGTGTCCGCGCGTTGTTGTTGTTCCCGAAGTTCTCGTCGCTCCTTGGCCAGCGTGGCTTGTGTCATCGCCGCGCGCTGCATGGAACCGTCTGGATTTTTCACAATTTTAATTGGCGACACGTCCCCCGTGCTCGCCGCCGTCTGCCCCTGTAAGAACGGCGCCTCCTCCTCGTTCATCTCGATATCCACCTCCTCTTCCGCCTCCTCTTCGTACGCGAGCATGCCGTCGTTCTCAGGATCAAACTGCGGGTAATCTTGCACCTTGAGCACACCGCTAGCGATGAGTTGTCGCGCCTCCCACAACTCGGGCGAACTCAGTCTCTTCGGCGGACGTTTACGCGATCCCGCGTGCGCATCCTCGAGCGCGCTTGCGTCGATGCCCGACAACCCCTTGAGCGACGACTCTCCTCTCGGCGCGGGCGGCGGGAGATTTCTCGGCGCGGGATTACTCCGCCCGGTTCCGAACGTCAACTTGGCCGCCGCCGCGCGCTCCTCGCCCGTCGTCTGGTCCACCGCCTTCATGCTCAGAGAAAGCTTATTCCCGTTTCGATTCAGCACCTTGACAAACACGCTCTCGCCTCTGCTCGCCCCATCTTTCGCGCTCTTCAGATGTCTATCCGCGATCGCGCTCACGTGCACCAATCCCTCCGCCTTGCGCTTGAAGTCGATGAGTTGAACAAAGGCGCCGAAATCCATCACGTTGGTCACTCGTCCTCGATACACCTCACCCACGCTCGGTTCCCCGTCGCGCGTCGGCACGTCTGGTCGCACGTTTGTCTGCGCGCTCGCTCTCGAGTGCGACGCCTCGCGCTCGCGTCCTCGCGCGCTCAATCGAGGGTCATCCGCCGCGTTGGCGCTCGCGTCCCCGTCGCCGTACAGTTCCCTCGTCAACGCCTTGGCGTGACTCTCATTGTCTAGCACAGATAATCCCGGAAATTGCGCGTCGGTGAAGCTTGCACTGTGTGCGCCCTCGCTCTTATTCCCCGAGCCACCGTCCGCGCCGCCTCCGATCGTCTTTCTCTTTCGCCCGCGGCGAATCAGTCCCAACAACGACTCGGCGAAGGCGTCGTCCACCTCCGCCCCGACGCCCGCCAACGCCGTCTTAAACCCCTCCGTGTCCGCGCTCTCCTCGGCGAGCGAGATGACGAATTCACTCAGCGTCTTATCCGCCACCCCGAGATGGTTCTCGAGCTCTTTCGACACCTTGTTCACGAGCGCGAGCGCCGCGAGTTTCGACAGAGCCGTCATGGTTTCGACGAGTGGGCGTGGCGATTCACGCGCGCTTCGACGCGAGACGCGCGACCGAGACACGCGCAACTCCACGAACGCCCTTCGCGCTCGAGTCCAAACGCAAACCCACGATCGAGCGTCGACTCGAGCGACGACGTGTGCGGCTTGAATGATTCCGCCCAATCACGAATCATCCGTCTACGGCGAGGTCGAGGCGACGCGCCGCGAAGAAAACGAAACAGGAGGCTAACGCGCGTCGCGGTCGACGGTGTGCGTCGTCGGTATCGTTCAAGATTGAAACTATTAAAAGTCGATTAAGTTACCCGTGTTCGACGTGGTCGTCGTCGTGTCTTCGCTCGCGGGCGTCGTCGACTGCGGAACGGCGGTTTGGAAGAGACTGTTCCAATTCGGCGTCGAAAAGAACGAGGCCGTCGTCGGCTCGGCCGCGGCCGCGGACCCCGCGTCGCCCTCGTACGCGTCTATGAACGAGCCGTGCACGCCGACGAGGGCGCCGACGAAGGCGACGCGTCGTCTCGACGGCGCGCCCTCCGTCTCTGGAAACAGACACGTCGCGAGACTGGCGACGATGCGCGCAACGGCGGCGGCGCACGCGTTCGGTGAACGTCTCTGTGCCTCGTCGCAGCAGCGTTTAAATAATGCGGCGACGTGTGTGACTGCGGCACGTGTGCGCGCGGTGACGTGTTTGAGCAGGATGACGTTGACGAAATCCTTCGTCGGCGGCACGGCGAGAGACATCGAGTCCACCACCTTGACGACATCGGCGTGTTCGAACGCGCGCGACGGAAGCGCGGAAAAGAATGACAGCAACGCTTCGCCGACGTCGTACGCGTTGACACCGAGCGCGGTAAAATCGACGACGACGTCCGCGTTCGGTGACAACGCGCGCGCAATCTTGGCCAATCCGTCCTCGGTTCGAACGCCGTCGAAAGGGACGCGAAACAAATCCGGGGCGTCGTCGAGACGCGAGTACAGGTGCTCCGTCATGCGGGCCACAACGGCGGGTACGTTCGGTGGAAAAGCCGCCGTCGGGAGCATCTCGGAAGACGCCCCGAACGCGCACGGCGCATACGATCCAGACACCGAGACGAAGAAATCGCGTCCACCCTCTAAACGAACGACGAGGATGGCGTCCACGGGTTCCGGGTCGGGTTCAGCGGAGACGGCGACGAGCGACGGCTCACGTCGTCTCGCCGCCGGCGACGATGTGATCAAAGCACTCGGACCCGACGATTTCCCACCCTGAATCGACGCCTCGATGTTGATTGTCACCTCTTCCCCGGGTAAGAGATTCCCGCTCGTCGGCGTCACGCGCATCCAGCCGGGAGCGTGCGGACCGCCGGGAATGGATGACGCCAGACGAAACTTAGCCTCGACGTCGCCGATATTGGTCAGCGTAAACTTGCCTCTCGAACGCGCGCCGTACCTCAATTCCCCCAAGTCGACCATCGGATTCACGATCGAACACTTCGGTTGACTCGCCATCTCCACGTGATCGAGCCGGCGACGAAGCTCGAATAATAAATCGTGTAATCGCTTTGGTTCGAGCTCGCGCGCGACGATCTCAAAGGTGGCGAGTACGGGTTTATGATCGGAGTGCGTCAACTCGCACCGTCCGTACTCGAGCAGATTGACGTCAAAGTCGCCTCGCCAGAGCACGCGATCGCACCACGCCGGCGTGCGTTTCTTTTCCTCCTCGCGCTTTTGCGCCTGCCCGACGTCATTGACGTCGACGTCGCCCGCACCGCTGTAGGTGTTCGTTCCGGGGCGGTATTTGTACGTCGGCGCGAAGGTAACTTCGCCCTCGTGCCAATCGACGAAGACGCGTCTCGCGCGACGTTCGATGTTGAGTTCATCCGACGCCAACAGTGTGGAGTACGCGCCGTCCGCTATCGCGCGACGCACGACGCCGTCCTCGAGAGTTAAGCGGTAGTTTAAATCGCCGAACCAAATCACGGCGGCGGCGTCTGCGAGGGTGCGCGCGTCGTCGTCTCGACCGTCTGGCGGGAGAAAGCGCATCTGTTGTTCGATGGTGATTTGATCCTCGTTGCGCTTGATCTCGTCTCCGGGTTTACTCCCCGCGCTCAGGTGAGAACAGATGAACACGAGAGGCGTACTGTACAGACGCATCCAAACCCCGCACGCGCCCTTGTTTCCGAGCACGCCGACGCCGATGTTAAATCCGGTGGCCACCGTGGCGACGCGGACATCTTTCAAGTGCGGTAACAGCGACGATCGCACCCACACCGTCACGTACACCCCCACGAGTTGTTTCTGCGCCACCGGTCGATACTCTGGTTCACCCCTCCCGCGCGGTCGTCCGTTCACCGACGCGCTCGTTGACTCCCGAATCGCGCCGCCGCGCAAATCCTCCACCGCGTCGCCGCCGTCGAACGACACCCACCTCGTGGTCGTCTCCGCTTCTCCCCGCGACGACGCCATCCCCACGTCCGAGTCGTACTCTTGCATCGCGCCGCGTCGTCTCGTCGCCTCCTTCCTCGACCGCGCGCCGTTCAACGCGTCGTCCACGCGGTCTTCCCACAGTTCCGTCATCGCGCTGTCCTCGCCCGCCAGCACCTTCCCGACGTTCAACGGCACAATCTCCTGAAACCCAATCACAACCACGTCCGCGGGGTCCCCATCGTTCACACCACCCCTACGAATCCACGAATCCACATCGACGGACGGTCCCGGCGCCTTCCCGTTGGTGTTCCACGTGCCCGCGAAGACGCGAAGCGCGCGTCGCCTCGTGTACGAATCGATGGATTCACCCATGAATTCGCGACGAACCGCGGGCGAAGAGATTCTCTCGGACCAATCCTTCGCCAACGGATGTCGCGCGTCGAGGTTTCGCGTCCGCGCGGACGTCGTGGACGGCACCGCGTCGACGCGATTCCGCGCGGCATCGTCGTCATCACCGTCGTGGAAATCGCGCACCCACGACGCCTCGCCCGAGGCGTCCACGGCGCGATTACTCGCGGACGCGCGCGCGCGCGACGAGGCGGATTCGTTTTGAAAGAATCCGCGCATGTCGACGGCGAGACGCGCGACGCGCACTCGCGCATTGCGGTCGGGAATGGTTCGGATCGCTCGCTCGAGCAACCGAACGCGACATTCGGTCGCGCGACGCGCGCGGCGGTCGGTGGACATGTCGGCGGTGCGTGCGTCGTGAACGCGAGAGCGCGCGCGATGCGACTCGGAGCGACGCGAACGCGGCGACGCGAGGGGACGCGCGCGCGGACACGGCGACGGAGGGTGGTGGGCACGAGCGGGCGCGTGCCGACCGAGGGAACGAAAGATGTCGACGAGGACGACGAGGACGAGGACGACGACTGACGAGACTCGCGAGCGCAGATATTCGAGAGTTATGAGCGCGAGTTTTGTGAACACGCGAGCGCGATTCGGCGAGGGACGAGCGCGACGAAGAGCGCGAGAGACGCGGGAACGAGGGCGGCGAGCGAGCGCGGCGTCGAGGCGGACGTGGCGGAGTGCGAGGCGCTGGTGCGACGGATGGATCTCGAGGCGAGATCGGTGAGCGATCCGTCGGCGAAAGCGCCGATGTTGAGCAAACTGCGAGATTATAAGAGCGAATTGGCGAGATTGAAGCGAGACGCGAGGGAGGCGAGCGCGGAGGCGGCGCACGCCGACGCGAGGGATGAATTGTTGAACACGGCGGAACGCGGGGACGCGAGCGGCGATGGAATCACGGATCGAGGGCAGACGATGGACACGACGGAACGACTGGCGCAGACGGGCGAGCGCATCAAGGAGAGTCGTCGGTCGTTGTTGGAGACGGAGGATTTGGGCGTGAGCATTTTACAAGACTTACAGGGACAACGCGAAACCATCGAACGCAGTCGCGAGGCGTTACACGGCGCCGACGACACGATCTCGCGCTCGAGAAAAATTCTCAGTAGCATGGGCAGACGAGCGACGGCGAATAAGTTTGTGTTTTACGGCGTCAGCGGGGTGTTCGCGTTGACCATTCTCATCGTCATCTTTCACAAGCTCGCGTAGTCGAACGTGTAGTACCATCGAGAGGTTTGTCACCGCTCGCATCGCGTTCGCGCGTGGCTTTCCACCGGACGAGGAACACTCGACGTCACCCCCCCGAGCGACGGCCCCGTGATTCAACAATCAATCCGCGCGCGCGATGGTGAACGCGGCGCCGCCGGTACGAGTACGTAGCGTACGAGGGGTCGTGAACCAGGTTGGTGGCGTCGCGCACATTGGGCGAACACGCGCGCGCGGTGAACGTCGGTCGTCGGTCGTCGACGCCTCCGCGCGGTGTCGGTCGCGACGCGACGAGCGTCGCGATGATGACGTCGGGTGTCGATCCGTCGACGCGCGCGGACGAGCGCGTCGCGTTGCTGAGCGGTCGCGGAAGCGATGGGTGGTTAAACACCGAACGTACCACCCGCGCGGTGGTTTCGACGTTGGGCGTCGCGGCGATCGCGGCGATCGCGATCGCGGGCGTCGGAAGGGACGCGACCGGTGGAATCGCGACGGGGGTGTCGAGCCTCGGACGGGCGACGCGGGCGTCGTTTGGACTCTTGGGCGCCGCGAACGGCGACGTCGGGACGTCGCTCGCAGTCGCGGCGGAGGCGCAGTGTCTGTACGCGTGCTCGGACGCGGTGTCGCGAGCTGCGTTGGAGCGTCTGAGCGCTGGACAGGGGACGTGCGCTGATATGGATGCGTTCCCGGCTAGTTGTCTCAGCGGTTGCACTTGTGTGGAGAAGACGAGCTTTGATTTGGTCAAGCGCACGGTGTGCGTCGACGAGCAGACGCCGGGGAGCTTGTACTTTACCCCGGATAACGATTCGTGGACGACAAAGCTCGACGCCGAGCTCAAGACGCGATGTCCGGACATTACTGATGAAGATTTCAAGACGGATGAAGAACTCCGCGGGCACGAGGTGGTTGGGAACGAGCTCAACGAGTCGAGGAATGGAACCGCTCTGCTCGGCGCTCGCCTCTTTCCGCACGGATACTCGGACGCGGAGATAGCGCTCTTGGGGCGACGCGAAGGACATTGGAAGCCGAAGAATGGAGTGATGTTACCGGCGCCACCTAAGCGCTACGAGCGTGCTGGTCGACGAGCGCCCACTACGTTTCGATTATACACGCAGTGCAAGCCAACAGAAGTCAAACGCGAGGGTGGCGAGTTTTGGTTCTCGGCAATCGAAGCCGCGTATCTGTTGAGACACAACTATCGTTCGCCACACTTTTTCGACGATGCCAGGAAAATCCGAATGGAACGCAAAGAGCTCGGCGATGGCATTTACGGTTACGAGGTGACGACTAATCGCGTCGACTGGGAATACGGATTTGAGCTCGCCAACGCGAGGGGTGAGAAGTTTCGCGAAATCGGCCACGACACCATCTTACAACGCGAAAGATGCACTGTTCGATACGGTAAGTACTTTAACCGTCATATGACGTACCATAAAGGAGAATCGACCGTCGGTGCAGTCTTTGGCGACTGCGACGAGGTGTGCCCCGAGGACTTCGTGGACACGGCTTTCTGCCGACAACCGTTTAGCGCAGCGATTCCTGAAACCGAGTCGGCGGCGCTCAGCCTTGGCAAGATTGACGATGCTCGTCTCGTCAACTTGGCGTCTGTGTTATTCTACGCTTCTTCAACCTCAGTCATGGATCCGAGCGGTCGCGCCGAAACGTTCCGTTACAACGCGGGGTCAAAGGATGAACAGATTTGGATCGTGGCGGCGATTGATTACGCTCGCGAGTTTGTGAAAATGGTGCGCTTCATCGTCAAACGCGACCCAAGCACTGAAGAAGGTTCGATATACATGTCTGGCAAGAAGCGGTACGAGCTCACGACGACTGGCGGCTACGACTACCAAGAGTGGTCGACTCCTTACTCAAACAGAATGGGTTGCTCGAAGGGTTACTGTAACGTCGCTCGCTACAACATTCCTGCGTTTTGGGACGCCGGCTCAACGACCACTGGCTTCAGCGCCACGCGTCTCGAATACTACATTCAGACGCTCGGCGATGCGCCGCCGACGAGCTTCAACATCAATTTCGACGGTCAGTTTCTTTCGATGTCTGGGACTCAAATCGTCGCACCAAACACGTGGGGCGAAGACATGGATGTGCGCCGCATCATCATGAAGAACGCAGTGCTGTGCGGCTCCGCAATTAATCACAGGAATTGCATGTTCGGCAAGGCTTTCGCCTTGAACGCTGTTTCTGACTACAGTGGCCCGTCCAAGACGCGCAAGGATTGGCTGTTCATCGTCGTCGAACACGTGTACTTCAAGATGGTGCGCGTCTCTGTCACTCTCTCCTCCAACAATGGCGTGACTGCAACCGCCGTCGCCGCTGGCTACGTGGATCACATAAGAGACGCTAACGACATCAACACGAGCGACTCTATGGCTTACGACGGCAGCGCAAAGTGGGCGGCTCGAACCCACCAGGACGTCGCGCCCAACTTGGATGGCGGAGGCTACGGCGTCGGCGGCATCAAGTTTGACATCGCCGCAGAAATGTCGGCATCTTTGCGCGCGGTCGACTGTGGGGCGTGAGCGTCCTTCCCGTTTTCAAAGTTTTTTTGAAGAAACGTCACGTATAACACTTGCTTTTGTAACGCACTACCGTTACATTTTCCCATCTATCTAATCTATCAAAGGCGCGGTCAACATCAGAACGAGGTCGTCGTCTCGAATCGCAGCAATCGTCGTCTCGAATCGGTTTGGCATTTTGTTTGTTTGTTGGTACACATTCGCTCTCGCGCACTGCGCCTAATGAAGACATATATTGTTACACGCACGCTCTGCTCTCTACCCTGGACGAAAATCCGACACCTCGGCGACGAGAAAGACGCGCCCTTTCCCCGTCACTTTCCACGGCGAGCCCAGCCTTGGCTCAAACTGCGTCTCGAAGACGATCTTCCTCCCGCACACGTGACACTCGGCCCGCTCCTTCGCCTGACCTCGCGCCGTGGGAAGAAACGCATACACCGCCTCATGACACGCCGGACACTCTCCCGTCATCGCGAGCGTCGATCCCTCCATCGTCTGCGCCAACTTATCCCACCCGCGTTTCGCGAGCACGCACCCCGCCAACCCGAGCACGGGCGCGCGCGCGCCCTCGCTCTCCGCCAGCGCCGTCCCGAAATCACACACCGCGAACGCCGCGCCGAGCGCCACTATCCCGACGTACGACGCGAACAACGCGCGCATCTGTCCCTCGTCGACGACGCAGTCCGAATACACAGCCTTCCCGCGCACCGAACACCGCGGATATTTACGCACCGCCGCGCTCCCGGCGTAGGACAGTTTCGCCTCGAGCGCGTCAAAGTACTCATCGCTCACCACGGGCGCGCCGTCGTAATACGAATCCTTGGCGCGCGCGTACAGCGCCTCCATCTCGGCCACCGTCCGCGTGTCCAGACTCGCCTCGTCGTCGCTCGCGCGCGCGCGCGGCTGGCGATTCCGTTCCCGTCCCCTGGCGTCGACTCGCGTTCGAGGCGCGCGCGACGCGATCGACGACGCGTCCGCGCGAGAGAGAGACGGGCGAGAGAGGACGCGCATCGCGGACACCGCGCGAGAGACGCGCGAGAGACGCGCGAGAGACGCTCTGACGGTCGCGCGCCGGCGTTCGATGTCGACGCTCGAGCTGACGGGGACGCGGCGAGGTAGACCCCCCAGAATGACCGATCGTGACTCGTAGGTATGGGTCGTGATCGGTGAACGCGAGGGACTCGGTGTGCGCGCGCCGACGGCGGACGCCTCCGCGCGCGCGACGGTACATCGCGCGACGCGCGTCGGCGACGGACGGACGGTCTCGGAGACGCCCCGCGTGAGATGAAGCTCGTGCGATTCCTTCAGAAACTCTCCAACGAGAGCGTGACGATCGAGCTGAAGAATGGCACGACGGCGCACGGGACGATCATGGGTACGCGCGCGATTTGAACACGAACGCGCCGACGCGATGCGCGCGATGGAAAACGCGCGCGAGGGGGAAGAGACGCGCGCGGAAGTGTCGTCGTCGTCGGTGGCGTGGCGTTCGGTCTCGCGTCGCGCGCGAACGACGCGCGAGCGGGTGGGACGCCGCCGGGATGAATTCGCGACGGCTCGCGGCGGCGCGATGAGACGAATTTGACGCGACGCGCGCGATCGACGCTCGCGACGTGCGCGTGACTGACGATGGTGTGTCTCTATCGATTTCTTTTCGACGCGCGCAGGCGTGGACGTGAGCATGAACACGCACCTGAAGCAGGTCAAGTTGACGCTGAAGGGTAAAAACCCAGTCGCGGTGGAGCACCTCAGCGTTCGAGGGAACACGATTCGGTATTACATCCTTCCGGACTCGTTGAATCTGGACACGCTTTTAGTAGACGACACGCCCAAGCAGGGTAAACCTCGCGCCAAGACTGCGGCGCTCGCTGGTAGGGGTAGAGGTCGAGGCCGTGGGAGAGGACGCGCGCGCGGAGTGTAGAGACGTCGTCGCGAACGGCTCGACTCTCTTCGTTCGCGCGTCTCGCGAGCGACGTAGATCGCGCCTTTTCGTCGACGCAGTCGTTGTTTAGTTTGTTTGTTAATCAATCTGTAGGTGAAGAATAATCGCACGCTCGGTTCCGCGCGCCGAGCGCGCTCGAGCTCGCTTCGGTTCAAAATTTCGACAGTTGGGCACGTCATCTTCGTCGTCGTCACACCGCGCGCGCGATGCCTCCCAGTCGCCTCGCGATCGATCTCGCGAAACGCGCGGTCGAATTCGACGTCGCGCGCGCGTTCGCAGACGCTACGTTAGCCTACGACGACGCCGCGACGCAACTCGAGCGCGAGAGCTCGAGCGCCAGCGATGCAGATGCGCTCCTCGCCAAGGCGCGCGAGTACCGCGAACGCGCCGAGGAGATTCGTCGAACGCGCGTGACGAACGGTAATGCGTCGACGTCGACGTCGTCGCGCGATCGCGGGAAGAAAAAGGCTGAGGAGAGTTCGACGAGCGTCGTCACGGGCGCCGCGGCGGTGGGCGCCGCGGCGGGGTTCGCGCTCCTCGGCCCGATGTCCGCCGTCGTCGCCGCGGGCGCGATGGCGTACGGCACACAACGCAAAGACGGGTGGGGGAAGGCGTGTAAAGGCGTGGGTAAGGCGGTGGCGTGCTCGTACACCTCGTTGAAGCGATTCAACGACGAGTATAAGATTACGGATAAAGCGTCTCGCGCGGCGCGCACCACCGCCAAGGGCGCTAAACGACTCAACGACGAGTACAAGATCACCGAAAGGACGAGTACCGCGATATCCGCATCCGCCAAGGCGGCGAGCGAATTCAACGAGAAGCACGGCGTGACGAAAACCATCGGCCAGGGCGTCACCGCCGGTTTCGACGCCGTCTCCAAAACGTTTTCGTCTCAAAACGCCGACGGCGCCGCGACCGAGGACGCGCTTCCGAGCGCACCCGCGCGTTGAGACGACTCGAATCCGTTCGCCGCTCACTCTACGTTTTCCACCCGTCGCGCGTTCGCGCATCCATTCGCGTCGTCGTCGTCTCGTCGTCTCGTCGTCGTCGCCATTGTAACTGTAATAATCCTCGCGTCATTCCCCGCCTCGCGCGCACCTCGGGAGTCGACGCGCGCGTCTCGCGCGCGTCTCGCGCGTCTCGCGACATGAGACCGCGCGTCTCGCGGCATTTCATGCCGACGCGCGCGCGCGTCGCGCGTCGACGAGACGATGCGCGCGAGAGTGATGAATGCAGAGTGACGCAACGTGTAACGCGCGCGCGCGGGCGAACGCGACGACGATCGCCGTCACCGTCCGCGACCGCGTCGTCGTCGTCGCGTTCGTCGTTCTCCTCGTCTTCTTCCGACGACGACGATGACGCGCGAACGAACGCACGCGCGTCTCCGTCTCCGAGAGTCGCGTCGTCGCGTCGTCGGCGCCGGGAGACGCGCCGCGCGTCGGCGTCGCCGTCGTCGCCGGAGGCCAAGGCGCGACGCGAGCGCGAGCGCATGCGTAAATTCGTCGCCAAGGGATCCAAGGCGAGATCGTCGACGTACGATTATCGGTCGAGGGCGAAGGGGGTGATGGGCTTCGAGAAGTTTTCAGACGACGACGAGGATCCGCCGTCGAGCGACGAGAATTCGTGGATGGTGGACGAGGACGACGAGGACGACGAGGACGACGGCGAAGAGGACGTTGAGGAGGAGGATGACGGCGAAGAGGACGTCGAAGAAGAGGATGACGGCGAAGAGGACGTCGGTGCGAGGCATCGGCGAAGGAAGAGGACGAATCCGTTCGAGTCGGACGAGGAGGAGGAGGAGAAAGCGGTGCCGGCGCCGACGCGACGTCGTCTGATTCGAAAGACGGACCTGTCGGAGGCGAGAGACGAAAAAGCGACAGAGAAGAGGTCGAGCGCGCGCGTGAAGACGCAACGCGCGAAAAAGTCGCAAGAGGCGGCGCATCACGCCGAGTCGTTGATGAAGAGTTCGCTCGACGACTTGATGCTTCGCCAAGAGGAACAGGATAGATTGTCGAACGAGTCGGCGAGCTCGGCGTCGGAGGAGGACGACGGATTCATCGTCGACGACGACGAGGAGAACCAAGGCGAGGATGAAGTCGTCGACGTGACTTCCAGAAAGAAGCGGCTGAGTCTGGGCGCGGACGTCGACGAGGCGCTTCGATCGGACGACGGCCCGGCGCTGGTACGCGCGCTCGCGCGCTTGGACGAGGTTCCGCGTCCGGGGCGCGTGTTGATATCTGCGGCGGCGTACAACGCGTCGAGCGCGGTGCCGTTGTTGCTCGGCAAGGGCATGCGCATCGACGGCGCGCTGGGGAAGCGGGGCGACGCACGCGTGCACGTCATCGACGTGAGCGAAGCGCTTCACGCGGCGTGCGAGTGCGGCCACGCAGACTTCGTACACGCGGTGAGAAAGTACGTAGGCATGGCACAATTTTGTCGCGGAGGCGCGACGGGCGGTTGGCCTCGGAACGCGTGCGGTGGAACGCTCGTGCACTCGGCGGCGAATAACGAAGCGTCGTCGGCGGAGTGCGTTCGAGCCGCCATCATGGCTGAATCTTCGAGCGATGTCGATTCCAAGACGGAGCTCCCGTCGTGGACCACGCTGGATGATGACGAACAAGGAGGACGTACCGCGTTGATGATCGCGGTTTCGGCCGGAGACGGATGGGAAAATTGCGTCGCCGAACTCTTGGGCGACATTAAACGATTTGGGCCCGAGAAAACGCGCGCCGTCTTGCTGATAAAAGAGCTGAGAAACGGATGCACGGCGATGCACTTGGCCGCGTCCTCGGGCGCCGTTAAATCGTTGCAACTATTCATCAGTGAGTGCGCGTCGTCCGTCAACGCACAGGATTACGAATCGGCGACGCCGCTTCACTACGCGTCCATGGTCGGCAAAACGGAAGCCGTCCAGCTTCTTTTACGACACGACGCCGATCGACTCGCGCGAGACAAGTCCGGGTGGATTCCTTTGCTGTACGCAAACTTTCACAGCGAGCGCGACGCGGTTCTGGAACTTTTGCGCACGCAAGTCGTAGATCAAATTAGGATGATGGTTGACATCGCGCGAGGCGAGTCGGAAAAAAACGTCTCCCAAGTACGAGCGGTGTTTGAACTCCTGGCCACCATCCCTGAATATTACGATTCCATCAACCAGTGCGTCGCCAGGAATCGCTCGACTGGTTTTACAATCATCGACATGTTGCGAGCGAGCAACATCATGAGCATACTTGATTACCCGAACCGTTTGGCGATGCTTCGAACGAATTACCCGCTGCCCACTCTGAAGGATTTCACGAAGATCCGCGTGACAAAACAGGGCGATGTGTGGAACTCTTTGACGCGACAGTACTATTCAGACGAGACGTTGCTTTTGGCGCGCGACGTCAGTTGTTCATACGACGCGTACCAATCGCACGGGCCTGGAGTCGACAGAGACGTGTTCACATCAATTGCGAAAGAGCTCTGCGACGCCGACGCGGGGGGCTCTGCCCAGCTCTTCGAACAAGACGACGCGCAAACCTACGTCCTAAAGAGAGGATTGGATCGAGCGAGTCGAAAGATCGAGCTCGTCATGTTCGGTGAACTCATGGCTTTAGTTTTGTTGACAGGCAACAACACGTTGTTGCCGATTCCGTTTTCGACGCTCTTCATGCGGCGCGTGCTGTCATCCGCCGAGAAAGACTTTTCTCTCGATGAACTGCAGAACGCGTACCCGCAAGAGGTCAAATCCATTCGATACGTCCTGGAATGCGACGATCCCGAGACGCTCAGTTTATCGTTCACGGATGAAAAGGGCGTCCTCGTCGACGTCACGAGCGCGAATCGAGCGAGATTCGCGTCGAGCAAGCGTCGGGAGATGACGCAACGAATCATAGACGACGATTCGGCATCAGACATCAGAGGCGGACTCTTACATATACTGCAACCCGCGGCGCTCGGTATACTCACCCCGGAAGAGTTCATCCTCGCCGTGTGCGGCTCTCACGACATCGACGTCGACGAGTGGCGTCGATTCGCAAACTCCTCTGGGAGTTCCGGCGAACAACTCGCGTGGCTCTGGAACATCGTCGGTCGCATGCAAACGAGCGAAAAGGCGCTCCTCTTACAATTTTCAACGGGAAGTACCCTCCTTCCCGTCGGCGGTTTCGCCAAACTCTCGCCCAAATGGTCTGTCGTATTTTCCGACTATCTGAGCGACCTCAAGCTTCCGACCACGGCCACGTGCTTCAACACCATGAACTGCCCGACGTATCCGAGCGAGGAAATCTTCCAGCAACGTCTCATGACCGCCATACGTCACGGCGCCGCCGGATTCGCCTTCGAGTGACGTTTCATTCATTCATACACACACATTCTTCCGCTCCGCACCCGCCGCTGTAATGTAATTTCGCGTTCGCCGACGACCTCACACCAAAGCGCCATGCCTCCCACCTTTGACGCCGCCGTGCTCCGCGACGACGACGCGTGGGACGATAGCGCCCTCGTGCGCGCGTACGACGACGCCATCGCGCGTCACGCTGGTCGAGCGACGAGCTCGAGCGCGAAAAAGACACCGAAGAGCGCCGACCGGCGAGGCGCGGAGAGCTCGCCGAGCGCGAGTCGTCGCGAGACGGACGAGCGCGTCGAGGCGAGTCCGGCGCGAGGGTACGATCGTCCGAGAGGTCCGCCGCCGCCGGCGTATTATTACGCGGAGGCGTCGTACGGGGAGGAGTATCATCGACATCACCCGCGACCGAGTCCTCGTGCTCGCCGGCCCCAGTACCACTATCGTCCACCGCCGCCGCCGCCGCCGCCGCCGGCGTATGGGTACGGCGCGTACGATGCGTACGATGCGTACGATGGGTATTACGCGCACGACGGCATGGACGACGGGTACGGGCGCATGGAAGCTGAGTTTGAGTCGTTCTCGCCGTTCGGTCGCGCGCCGCCTCCGTCCGGGTACCATCGCGCGCCGCCCGTCTCGCGGTCGCCTCGCGGACCGCCGAGACCACCACCGGACGTCACGGAATCCGCGCGCGAGACGGCGAGATCGTACGCGGACGATGGGTACGATCCGGACGAGCTCGCCAATTTACTCCTCGCATGGTACTACGCGGGCTATTACACGGGGAGTTTTTCTTCAAAAGGAGGGGATCGCCGAGGCGATGCGTGAGTAGTGATATAGTCATTCGTGTTAACAATTAACATTCAACGCGATTCAAGCGCGCATCCATCGTTTACATGCACGCTCAATAGAGGTCTCGATCGACGGACACCGCTGGACCGTTCCTTTGCATGCTGATGGCGCGCATCGCGTTCGCCTGCTTCTCTTCCGCCTTCTTCTGTTTCTCCCGCTGGCGTCGGCGTTCATTCTTCCTCTGCGTCTTCGACTTCTCCAGCTGAGCGCCGCCTTGCTCTGCGTTCGCGATCGGTTTCGGTTTCGGAATGGTCTTCACACCCGTCGCCTGCGCCGCCGTCGGCGTCGCCTTCACGCTCGTCACCGCCTCAGACATCTCGTGCACCAGCTTGTCATCCACCACCGCCTTGGGCTTCGCAAGCGGCGTCGAGCTCCCGCCATCGCTCACGCTCGCCTTCTTTCCTCCGCCCGACTTGGGACTCAGGCTCACCTCGCGAAACTCATTCGCCCCCTCTGCCGCGTCTGTCTTCGCCGTCGCCTTCACCGGCATCGCCTTCACCGGCTCGCGTCCGCCGCTCGCGGCGGCGTCATCGGTCGTCTTGGAGCTCGCGCACCCCATCTCTCGCCTCGCGCGCGGTTCGGTCGCCGCGCGGCGTCACGAATGGAAATGTCCCCGAAAATGTAACCGTACTAGGTCGCGCGCGGGCGTGCGCGTTCGCGCGATACGCGCGGCTCGATGTCGGCGTTCGAAGGCGCCAAACGACGGCAGACGTGCGCGCGCGCAATGGCGTCGCGTGCACGGTCGCGCGGAGCCGGTCAGCGCCGAGTGATGCGAGTGGGCGCGTCGAGGTCGAGGTGGAGGGTTTCGGCGCGGCGCTGACGAGGACGCGCGCGAGGAGGAGAGGCGCGACGCGTGGAATGGGAACGCTCGATGACGGTCGATGCGAACGACATGAATGATGACTACATCGGCGTCGGGAACGGGGCGAGCGCGCGCGCGCGTACGCGGTCCGGCGTGCGCGCGCCGAGGGCGTCGGCGACGGAGGCGCGAGACGGCGACGACGCGTTGGTCGTCGCGGCGGTGATCTCGCGAAGCGCGAGCTCGGTCTCACGGCGACGGAGCTCCCGTCGAGAACTCTCGGCAAGTTTGGCCGAGGCATCGGCGTGACGACGAGCGTCGGCGCAGAGTTCGGTGATGGTCTCGGCGGCTTCCTCGGCGGCGGCTGCGCGGAGCTCCGCCATGGAGGCGCGCGACTCCGCCTGCGCGAGGTGAAGGCGGTAAACTTCGGCGGCTTCTTCGGCGATGGCGTACGCCTCGTGCGTTTGGGATTCGTGCGTCGCCGCGGCGGAGACGGCGCGGCGGAGGGAGAAGACGACGGCGTGCGCCGCCGCCGAAACGCGAGACGCGAGCTCCGGAAGCGTCGACGACGCGTCGAGCGTTTTCGCCTCGTCCACGTTCTCCAGCCAACGCACGAGACGCTCAAGCGTGGGATCGGGGTGTCGAAGGTCGGCCGCCGCCGTCGCCCACGATCTCGCCGGGATGTCGTCGTTTGTGTCGCCGTCGTCCTCGGCGGAGACGAGCGCGTCGGCGTTCGTCACCGTCGCGAGTTCGTTCGCGCGTTCAAGGACGTCACACAGGCGCTGTAAGAGTTCAGACATCGCCATGTACACCTCGCTTCGCTCTATGCCCCACTCGACCGCGCTCTTCATCGTTCCCTCGCCCGCGTCGTCGTCTTCGTTATCTTCGTAGACGTCTTCGTCTTCGTCCGACGAGGACGCGGTGTCGACGTCGCGACCTCGAACGCGTCGCTCGACCCCCCGTCGCCGCTCGCGGTGTAAAAACTGTAACAACTCCTCGCGCTGCTTCTCCATGTTCCCTCTCGCGCGCGCCTCCGCCATGGCTACCTTTTTCGCGAACGACGCCTCCGACGGCGACCGTCCCGGCGTCGGCGCGGGCGTCTCCGAACCCACCGCCCGCATCCCGATCTCCGCGCGCGACAACCGTTCGCTCACCTCCTTTAATTTCTTCTCCAACGCGTGCTCGCGCGTGGACGTCGTCTCCTCGGTCGTCCGCGCCTCAGCGCGCGCCGCCTCCAATTGTCGCTCCAACGCGCGCGTCGTCTCGCCCATCGTCTCCAACTCCTCTTCCAACCGCTGTTTCTCCTCCAGCGCGCACACCGCCATGGCCGCCGCCTCTAAACGCATCGAACGCTCCTCCTCCGCCCGCGCGTTCGCCGCCTCGCGCTCCGCGCGCGCCGATTCCACGTCCAACTTGCACTGCGCCTGCACCGCCTCGAGCATGGCGTCTCGAGACGCGAGCTCATCCCGCAACGCGCGCGCGCGTCTCTCGAGCGTCGCGACGTCCGACATTTTTTCGCCGCGCGTCGATCACCGCGGTTCGTCGCGCGTGTTCGCGCGCGCGCGTCTCTCGCGACGTCGGGCCCGCCGAGCTCGTTCCCCCAACCGTTTTGAGCTAAAAAAGTCCCGACGTCCGCACCGTCTGACGCGCGTCGCGCGCGCGCGCGACTGGGACATGGGTAAACCGTGGTTGGAAGGGTTCAAGTTTTTCACCTACCTCGCCGTGCCGATCGCGCTCACAGCGACGTTCGCGGTGAATCCAGAAAATTTGGAGAGCATCATCAGAAACGTGCGTGTGCGCGAAGGACACCGCGCGACGACGCGACGACGCGCCGACGAGTCCGGATAGACTGACGCGTTCGCACGCTTTTTCGCGACGCAGCGCGCGTACGTGGTGTACCCACCGGAGGGACCGAAACCGCCCCAGAGCAAACGCGAGCTCGACGCCTATCTGGCGGAACGCCGTCGCGAGGAAAAGAAGAGACGATAGATAGATGCGAGCGAGAGGCGCGGAGACGTGCGCGTCGGCGCGGTGGTGTTCGACGTCGACGAGTCATCGGCGGTGCGCGACCCGTGTCGGTCGACCCGAGTCGAGTCGCGCCGAAGATGCCGCTGAAGACACCGAGTGCGACGTCGTCGTCTTCGTAAATGCGAAGAGCGGCGGACGACGAGGGAAAGAGGTGTTTCGACGACTCAGGCGCGCGCTGAAACCGCCGCACAGGGTGTTGGACGCGACGAAACTCGGCGCGGCGATCGATCGAGGCGATCCCGAGGCGACGACGTGGGACCCGCGCACGACGCGCGGGCTCGTCGCCGGCGGTGACGGAACGGTGGGATTCGTCGCCGACGCGCTTCGTCGCGTGCGAACGCCGCCGCCGATCGCCGTCGCGCCTCTGGGCACGGGAAATGATCTCGCGCGCGTGCTCGGATGGAACGACGACGTGTGGGACGACGAGCGGTTGTTCGACGAACGCCGGTTGGTGTCGACGCTTCGTCGCGCGACCGTCGGCCGCGTCGATCGATGGTCGCTCGACGCGCGACGTCGAGGACGAGCCGGGAAGACGATGACGCGACAGCGTTTGTTTACCAATTATCTCGGGATTGGCGTCGACGCGCGCGCCGCGCTCGCATTCGATGCGGCGCGCAAAGACGCGCGGTTTTCTTGGCTCTTCGCGCACGCATTGACGAATAAACTCTTGTACGCCGTCTTCGGCGCGAGAGATTTTTTGCAACATTCGTTCGCGCGACTCGTCGAGGACGTCGTCGTCGTCGTGGACGATCGCGTGGTGGAGTTCCCGAGCGATACCGAGGGCATCATCCTCTTGAATATCAATTCTTTCAGCGGCGGCGTGCGCATGTGGTCGAGCGCGAATCGAGGCGCGAGCGGCGACGCGACGTTTACGAAATCTCGCGCGGACGACGGCGTGCTCGAGATCGTTGCCGTGACGGGGGCGTTACACTTGGGTCAACTAAACGCGCGCGTGGCGAAACCCGTGCAGGTGGCGCAGGGACGTCGCGTGCGCGTGGAGCTCAAACGAGATTTACCCGTGCAAATAGACGGCGAACCGTGGCTTCAACGCGCGGGCACGCTCGACGTTGCGCTCTTCGATTCGCTCGCCGTGCTTCGACGACCGCGACAGGACAGGCTCAAGGATTTACTCGACAAGTGGTTTCAGTTCGCGTCGATCGACGACGCGGGGGAAGAGACGAAGGAGAAGAAGGCGTTTTCGTTTTCGATTCGTCGAGTGGCGCTCGTCGCGTTTTTTTTCTTCGTCGCCGCCGCATTCGCCGTGTGGAGGACGTGGTTCGCGTGAACGAACGAATGAAGAGATGAATGAACGCGCACCTATCCCATCCGTCTACAACAATACCGCCTACTACTTGTACAGTAACACTTTCTCACTTTCCGCGCCACCACCACGCGTCTTGAAACCGACGCGGCGAGTACGCGTCGAGATTCACGCTCGGCACGCGCCCCGCCGCGAGTTCGCCAACGAGTCGTCCCGTGATCGCCGCGAGCGTCAATCCAACGTGTTGATGCCCGAACGCGTAGACGACGTTGTCGTTCGCGCTCGCGCGACCGATGACCGGGACGTAATCCGGAAGCGTCGGCCGGAACCCGAGCCAATCGCGACTCGGGTCTCGTCTTAGCGGGAGTGCGCCTGGTGCGAAGAGCGCGCGCGTGGACGCCTCTAAATCGTCGAACGCGCGCGCCGTGGGCGGCGCGTCGAGACCGCCGAGCTCGATCAATCCCGCGGCGCGTATAAATTTACGACCGGCGCGTCGATCCTCCATCGGCGACACGATGAATCCACCGGGCGCGTAACACACGGCGCGAGAGATTGGATGCTCGTCCACGTCGAACTCGACGTGGTACCCGCGTTCGGTGTCCAGAGGCACCTCGTCGCCGCACCGCGACGCTAAATCTTTACTGTACGCGCCCGCGGCGACGACGACGAGATCGAGATCCTCGACGACGCCGCCGTCGTCCAGACGCACGACGGACGTCTTGGTCTTCTCGTCTCGCTCTATATCGATCGCGCGCGCGTCGACGAATCGCGTCTCGGGAAACTCGCGCGAAATACCTCGACGCATGTCGTCCATCAACGCGTCCAAATCCGTCACGCTCCACCCGCGCTCGAAAAACAACGCGCCGCCCGCGCGCGCGCGTTCGCTCAGATTCGGTTCGAGTGCCGCGCACTCGCGCGGTGACACCTTTTCCGACACGCGACCGCCGTCGACTCGTCCCAACGCTTCGGCGCGCAACGCCTCGTCGTCGTCCGTCGCGTCCGCGTTCGACGTCAACAGCACGTACCCGCGCCGTCTCGCGCGACGCCTCTCGTCGAGTCCTAAAAACCCCTCGCTCGCGAGCGTCGCCCACGCCTCGTCCGCCTCGCGCAAGACCGCCCCCAACGCCATCGCCGTCTCTCGACGCTTCGTCGGCGAACAATGAACCAACGTCCCGAGCGCCCATCGACACGCGTCCGCCGTCGCCGCCCCGCGCGCGCTCACGCGAAACCCACTCCGCGTCATCCCCGTCGCGTCCGCCAACGCGCGTCGCCACGCCCCCGGTCCAGGCGCCGCCAACGCCGCGTACGACGCCATCGTCCCCGCGTTCCCGAGCGACGCCGGCGGTCGTCGCGCGCCGTCGTCGACCACCGTGACGACGACGCGCGTCCCCGCCTCGCCCCCGCGCGCGTCCCGCCACGCGCGCGCGACGTGCGCCGCGCACGAGAGACCGACGACGCCGCCACCGACGACGCACGCGCGTCGCACCGTCCCCGCGGGCGACGCCGACATGGACGGAACGAACGATGAGAACGACGCGCGATGACGACGACGCCCTCTTTCGAAGGCGTCCGTCTCGGGGACGATTGATTGGGGCATCGTGGGCGCGTCGATTCAGACCGCGACGACGCGACGACGATGTCCTCACACGCGCGTTCGTTCGTCGACGAGACGCCGCGATCGCGAGGCGCGACGGCGCGACGGCGCGACGACGAACGGCGCGACGACGAACGCGCGACGATTCGAGTCGAGACGAGCGATGCGGACGAGACGCGCGACGATGCGGACGCCAAAGTCTTCGACCGCGCGCGTCGACGGCGAGCCGTCTGGCGCCGACGCGTCACCGTCGGACGTCACCGCGGCGCCTCTCGGCGTCGAGAACTCGGCGTCGGAGGCGTCGGCGAGTCGAGGAACAGGCGTCGATGAGGCGTCTTCCTCGCGCCGCGTCGGCCCCGGCGTCTGCAATTCCGTCGGGGAAGCGCTCGCGACGACGCGCGCGTCGTCGCGCTTCATCGCGTCGCGTCGCAACGGCGTCGGCGTCGCAACGGCGTCGGCGTCGGACGCGTCGGCGAGTCGAGACAGTTGAGGCGTCGCCACGGCCGTTCGCGTCGGAAAGGACGACGGTGACGCTGATGTGAGGGTCGAGTCGACCGTGGGTCATGACGAGTCATGATTGGTCGACGGCGGCGAGTGAGGCTGGGCGAAAATGAGAGACTCCACCGTTCGCGACTCGCCTCGCCTCGTCCGCGGACAAAACAATAGTCGCGAGTCCGGTCGTTTCTCCCTCTCAATCAGAGCCATTTTTATCATATTTGAAACTATATACGCCAATGTACACAATGTAGAACCGATAAACTTTTTTATGTTCCGACGAATTAAAAAAAATTGAT
>Ga0181573_10000072_pt1 | contig 96368 bp, 76 predicted proteins | sample 101ome_25_FD_148643 | JGI IMG/M metagenome (GOLD analysis project Ga0181573, IMG submission 148643) | Coastal salt marsh microbial communities from the Groves Creek Marsh, Skidaway Island, Georgia - 101409BT metaG (spades assembly) | ecosystem: Environmental > Aquatic > Marine > Intertidal zone...
GCGCAAGAAATGAGAGACGATGTGCGGATATCTCGCCGCACGTTATGACACGCGACTCCGACGTCCGTCTCAGCCAGCTTTGTTCCGCCGAAGAAGAACTCTTCGAACGACGTCGAGACTTTCGCAAGAGTCTCGTTCGAGGCCAATGCAAAAATCACAGACGTGTGATTGAATCGAACTTTGTCGGACGACGTCCTTTCGACGCGTTCCAAGGCGTGGAAACCGGCGAGGCCGGCGCGATATGACTGAGAGTAGGCGTATGCCGCCACCTCAACCTCCGCGAGGGCGTCTCGCCATCGCTCGCGATCACGCGCGTCTCGCAAATCCAATTTAACGACCGCCGATCGCGCCGATCGCGCGATCCACGCGAGGGCGATGACGATCACGGAAACGCGCATCCCACCGCGACACTTTATGTCAGTCGAGCCGAAACGACACGACGTGTCTGACCGCGTGTTCATAGAGCTCTCATCGTTCATGGCCCTCGAGGTGCTTCAGTACGTGAAAACACGATGGCGTCAGCAAACCACAGATCGACCACTGTGCTGTACAGTATCAAGGAAAACAAAACAAAACGGCGCACCCCTGAAGAAGATACGCGACGCCGCCCCCCGACGCGACGACCGCCATCGTCGTCGAAAACCAAGGGTGTTTGCGCGACGACCGTCATCATCTTCCTCGTCGTCGCTACGGGTAATCGTTACGGTCACATATCTTCGTCGTCTCGCGTCCGATCGCGTCGTCGCTCGCGGATCCGAGGCGACGCGCGCCGAGAAACGCGGTGCCGCGGGTTGTTAACTTTCGAGGTGGGCGCGTAATTGTCATCGAGAATTTCGTCTCGGTGGTGGTTCTGTCGGACGTGCGAGAGTTTCGACCGCGCATCGGGGCGAAGAAACACGAGAACAGCCGTGTCGGAGACGCGCGGGTGAGATCGACGCGACCCGCGCGAACGGTTGGCGATGGTGGCGGACGACCACGGCCACACGAAGAGCGCCGCGACGCAAGACAGGCAACAACAGGGAGGTGAGACGTCGATGAGTCGAAAAGAGGGAGGGAAACATGGAAAGTCGTCTTCGATTGAGTCTAAGGTTGCGTCAAAGAGAATTTACTCGAAAGAAGCGACGGGGAAAACTGCAAAATGTGCGGAAGTGACGGCGAAACAGACTTCTCGCAAGGCTCAACGAGTGGTGAGTGGAGCAAACACAAAGCGGCGTGGCGACAGAACACGAACTAGCGTGAGAAATACGGCGAGAAAAGGTGTGAAGATGAATGAAGAAGGGAGAACCGAAGATACAACCATGGGGAACTCGGAGCTTGAGACGTTTTTAGGTGTGCATGCGCAGGAGCCCGTACTGTTGGAATTTGCCACAAGTGGGTCTGCACGCATTCTCGACTCGGATTTAAGCCTATTGAATCCATTTGCACCACCTAAAATGTCGTCATTTTCGTTCCAGTCACTCGCAGAAGCGTCTACAGATTTAGCTAACACGACCACCGGCGTGCAAGAATCCGTTGATAGACTTAAACCGATCGACGTGTTTATGCAAGACGGTGAAACATTCACAAATACCTCCACCCCAGGAGATGTTCAGATGGGAGCTTCAGATTTAGAGATGGCATTTTCAGTATGGCAGGAAATGGGGAAAAATTCACCTAGATTGGTTCAAGAAGTGTTTGCGCAACCATTCTTTGAAGAAGCTGGCAACCATGGTGCCGACCCTGTCTCCACAGTGGGTACGGCGGAGGTGACAGATCAAAGTCGACAAGCGAGCTCGAAAAAGGTCACTGTCGAAAGAGTCGTGGCAAAATCAGCTGTGCCAGTGATTTCACCGGACAGTTTCAAATTAAACCAGCGTTTTCATGCTCACGCCCTCAGTTCACTTTCAGGCTCCGTCTCTGGTTCAACTGGTACTCTCATGCGTTTGCCTGGTGTTATGAAGGAGGCTCGAACATCTCCGATTGAAAATAAGAGCAAGCACTCCAAGACACTGAGCGACGACGATAAACTCGTGCTCGCAGAGCTCAAAGAAATAATCTTGAACTTACCGAGCGCAACACGCAAAAACATGAAGAACAGTCTTCAGCGGTTGATGAACTCCACCAACGCTTCACAGGAGCCGAGTTCTTCCGTCAATCTAGACAAAGATTCAGATTTCATCGATCGTCTCGTGGCAAACGTGCTTTACCATCGGTACACGGATGTTCTTGGCTTCACAAGACGAACGAAAAACAAAGGAGCGACCTCTCGACGAAGGGCAGAAACCAATTCCCGTCGGAAAAACGAGAAGCACATGGGCGCTGTCTCGACCTGATTGGACGATAACCGTTCCAAAAGATAACGTATCGTGCAAATTCCAAGCTTTCTAAGGTATTTTAATATCTAATTGTATCATTGTATCAATTGTTGTCATCTCTTACGCTGGTATAATTGGCGTTTCGTCGTGTGCCAAGAGACCCGCCTGGTGGTGGTATCAGACGACGATCCGATCGGAGTCTTTACACGACGCCGTGTAAGGCTGGAGAAAGCACTGCGGTGGTGGAGAGGATACACGAGGAACACTTCAGAGGATGTTATTTACTCGCGCGAACGTGGCGCCGATAGCGCAGACTACGCGTGGAAAGCGTCTGAGCGGACGACCCGCGCGATTATCACTGACGAAGACTTCGTCAGCGTCGTCGAGGTTGGCCACGAGAAGAAAAGCAGTCGTCGATGGGGCGTCCAATCCCATAGAAAATACTGAAAACAATCAAGATCCCTCGACGGCGAACGGGGCCGAGACGTCGAAGAACGAAGATGACGAGGGTGAAGTGCTAATCGAACTCAAAGGGGTGAAGAAAACTTTTGGCACAAAGGTTGTTCTCGACGGAGCGAGCTTCAAGATTCGAAGAGGTGAGGCTGTCGGAATCATCGGTCCGAGTGGCACTGGTAAATCCACTGTTCTACGCATCATGGCTGGTCTATTAGTGCCGGACGAGGGAGAGGTGTACATCAGAGGCGAGCGGCGAAAAGGTTTAGCGAGTGACGAAGCTCAACCAAAGCTGCACGTTGGGATGGTGTTTCAATCCGCCGCTCTATTTGATTCTCTAACCGTAGGGGAAAACGTTGGGTTTAAGCTCTATGAGCACAGTACCTTGTCCAAAAGAAAGATAGAGAAGGCAGTGCGGAAAAGCTTGGCCGCCGTGGGTTTGCAGGGCTCGGAGGATAAATATCCAGCACAGCTCTCAGGAGGTATGAAGAAACGAGCTGCGCTAGCTCGCGCAATCATTAAAGAGGAGCGCGAAAATGAAGATGACGCCATCGAAGAAGTAGTCATGTACGACGAACCAACCGCTGGTTTAGATCCTGTTGCGAGCACAGTGGTCGAAGACTTGATGCGCTCGCTCCACTGCAAACCAAACGAGTCATGTGGGGAGCACGGAGGAGTATCAAGTTACATAGTAGTCACACATCAACATAGTACGATTCGGAGATCAGTTGACCGCTTGGTCTTCTTGCATCAGGGGAAAGTAGCCTGGGAGGGAACGGTGGAAGAGTTTGATACAACAACAGAGCCCATCGTGCGGCAGTTCGCAACTGGGAGCTTGAAGGGTCCTATCACGTATTGACGCAAGAGTAGTCTAAATCGCATGTAATATAGCAAATTGTGCACTATTCCTCAATCAACGATAGCTCCTCGTCTCGCCTCTCTGCTTCCTGCCTCTCTGCTTCCTGCGCAACAAGGTTGTCCGCAGCTCTGTCAACTTCTTGCGCATTGAAAACTGTTCCGAATCCTGTCTTTTCGCGCGCGGTCTCTTCGAAGACTCGATCCTGGGGCAGCCTTGGTAACAAAGGTCTGCACTTATAGCCAAACTCTGGATCTCGGGGATCGCAGGGTTCTTTGAGAATCTCTCCTCCTACCAAGCGGTTGATCCGAAAATCTTTCTTGTAAAAGTTATCGAGTCGCGCTTGATCATTCTTCGCCTTATTTTGTGCGCTTTTCTCGACTAAACCTTGGATCAAAGAACTCTTACTGGGGTCGACACCGCTGTAAGATGGTGCAGCGGGTGCGGCGATCGACGGTGCTGGTGTGATGGCGAGGACGAGAGCAAGCGTTGCTCCGACCGCATTTCGACCCAAAGATGGACGTGAAGGACTAGATTCGCGAGTGCCAGCACGCGTGGACGATGAAGTGGATGCCGACACGTGTTGCCTTATCGTCTGCATGGCGCGTGATGCGCACGGCAGGCGTATTTGTGACGGCTCATTGCGCTTTTACTTGGAGCTTTATCGTCGTTCAAGCTTACAATCTTCTATCGTGCGGCATGTCATAGAATGCATCATTGCTTGGATTTCTTGTATCCACTCACACCCTTAGACTTCTTATTCGCGAGACCCGCCTTACCCTTACCATTCTTGCCCTTAGTTTCTTCCACCTTGCGCTTACCAATCGTACTAGAGATGATTGTCGGTGGACCGAAGAAGCTTTCCAAGCGGTTTTGCGAAGCCTTACCCGCACGTGCTTTTTTCACGCGGGCGCATACTCCTCTGACGCGGTCCTCATTGAACTGCTTCTCTTCGACCAAAAACTTGATGAGTCCTTCTTCGTCCGGCGCTTTCCACGCGAGTTTGATGCCGTTCGTGTCCATCACCTCTGGATTTTTGAACAGTTCGCGCGCACCTTGAAAGTTCCAATCTTTCGGCGGCGGGAACTTTTCAGTATCGATCGCCTCAAGAATGTTCTCGATGGTTTTGTGCTCCTTTACGAGTTTCAGAGCAGTCTTCGGACCAATACCGCGAATGGTGTCAGTGTAGTCGCAGCCGCACAAGATGCACAAGTCAATGAATTCATCAGCTGTCAGTTCAAGTCCGGCCAAAACTTTCGCGTAGTCGAATTCCAACACTGGCTTTTCAGCCGACTTGGGCGCCATTAAGTTTCTCGCCATGCGCGGCGCGGCGAACGTGAGCGTATCCATATCTTCCGTTGCGACTGCCCACACCAATCCAGCTTTGCACATGGCCGCGCACGACGCCTCCGCCTCGCACGGAGCCTCGAAGACGGGGACTCCGAGTAAAGTCGCCAATCTCATGACCTCTTGACTGTGTTCCTTGCTCACTCTGACGGTGCGTTTCGCTAACTTTTCAATCTCCGCTTGGTCTCCCGCCTCGCGCGCCGCCTTGAGCGCCGCCTCGGCTTCCTCTCTCTTGTCCTTCCGCTTCGCCAATTCCCCACCCTTCATCGTCGGCGGTTTCCCATCGAATACGTAGATGGGCTTTATTCCCGCCTCCAACATCCTCGCCGTTCGGTTCAGCATCCCCACCAGGTGCGACGTCACCTCTCCCGCCTCGCTCGTCAGCTGACGCTCGCCCTCTCGTCCGACGGCAATCATAAACTGATAGATGTGCATCGACGCGTCGATGGCGACGCGTCGATCGAGGTAGGAATCAAACTTTTGCTCTCGCATCGCCCCCGGGGCGTTATCTTGCAACAACTGCGTCAGGCCCTTGATCCCCATCGCGCGCGCCCCGGTGTGCCGAATTTTCAAATCACCCATCACCATCGGGCGCGGTGCCCGATCGATGACGGCCCGAGTGAAGGAATGCGTGCATGAGCGATCGAACGAACGCGCGCCCCATTTATCGACCGCCCGATCGACCGCCATGCTCGCCGCCGATCGAGGGAGAGCGATGATGAAGATCTATCACGCGTCGTCGTTCGCGCTGGCGGGACTCGTGCCCGCGGCGGTCGTCGCGCCGGGGGGGATGGCGGCGATCGATCTCGCGCTCGGGGTGGCGATGCCGGTGCACTCGCACGTGGCGATGAATTTCGTGCGTGATGCGATGCGACGCGACGCGACGCGATGGAGAGAGAGAGCGTGGATGACGGGACGGGCGCGATGCCGACGCCGAGACGATGACGAGAGAGGAGAGACTGACCGACGGATTCTTCGCGGCGACAGATCATCAGCGATTACGTTCCAAAGGCGGCGAGAGGACCGACGAGACTGGCGATGTTGGCGCTCACGGCGGCGACGACGATTGGATTGTTCAGGTTGAACACTCAGGGTGAGGGCATCACGCGAACGGTGAAATCGGTGTGGAAGGCGTAGATTAGTCATAGAAGAAAACCGTCGCTTTCGTCGCTAGCGCAACTGTAAAACAACAACTTCCCGCGACGTCGCGGGGACAACCTCAAAACGCGCGCGCGCGCGCATGGCCTCGATCGACGACGACTCGCACGCACGCGACGACGATGATTTTGGTGGGTTTTTGCGCTGGTGCGCCGCCAACTCGATCGACGTGTGCGAAGACGCGATGGAGTTTACGTTCGCTCTTCGCGGTGGGACAGCGACGGCGGCCGCGGACAAAAACCGGGGCGTGGAGGCAAAGCGGGATCTCGCGCGCGGGGAAATCGTGGCGACGATTCCGTTCGAAGCGTGTCTTACCCTCCGCGCGTGCTCGAGGTCGGACATAGCGACGAGCGTCGAAACGAGGCTGGTTGAGACAAAAGTGGAGGCTGGTTGGTTGTGCGGGTTGGCGTGCGCGCTCTGTATCGAGCGAAGCGAGCCGACGTCTCGGTGGCGAGCGTACGACAAAGTCCTGCCTCGTCGGGAAAACAATGTGGTTTCTCTATGGGGTGAGAGAGAGAGGAAGCTTTTGGTGGGCACGGAGCTCGAAATGACGTTGCGCGACGAACTCGCCGCGGCAAAGTCCGAGTGGGAGCGAGTCGTCGAGCCGATATTTACAAAACATAGTTTAGCTTGTTCGTTCGAGGACTATCACGACGCACGAACGGTAGTCAGTAGTCGAGCGTTCACGTTGAGTCCGAACGTAGGGGTCGGTCTGGTACCCATCGCGGATGCTTTTAATCATCGTACGGGTGGGCACGACGTCAACGTCGGCGATGGGAGTGCCGTGACGACGACCTCGGGTGATGCACTGTGTGTTAAGGTCACGAAAGAAGGCGGCGTGAAGAGAGGAGAAGAAATATTCAATTCCTATGGTATGCTCGGTAACGCCAACTTGCTCAACTCTTATGGTTTTACGCAAGCTGAGAACCCAGCTGATAAAGTGCATTTGACGACTACGAACATTCGAACAGAGGCCGCCCTCGCGGGAATTTCAGGGGCACAAATATCAAAACGCTTCCAGTGGATGGAAAGGGTAGGATTGTGCTCATCCGATGGATCGTTTGCCATCGATAAATCAAGAAAAAATTTCAGAGAAGTGTGCGACATCGTGTGGACATGCATCACAGATGATGAATCTTTCAATAAAGTTCGACACACAAACAGACGCACAGATGCGATTGATGCAATTTTGAGCGTGTCAACGTCAGTGAATACGCGTCGACAAAATGACGTCTATTCTACACTCACCCCAGAGGTCGCTGACATCGTTTCGCGAGCCATTGAGAGACGTTTGAGTTTGTACGCTTCTTTACCGCAGGATTCTGCAAGCGTCGACGGCAAAACTTCTGCGATGGAAGAGCGTTTTGCGTTAGCGGCGCAGTTGATTCGAGCTGAACGTGAAATTTTGAGCGCAACGCTTGACTTTCTCAGAAGCGCTCATGGATCAGAGTGTAGTAATAAACGACCGAAGGGGGCGGACGATGCAGCATTTGCGCTGTTCGATTAATAATACAACACATGCTTGTTTTCTAGCTTAAACCCGTAAGCGCGGCAACCATCATCCACAGTCGCGCGCCTAAAACGTTGTTGCCCATGCGCAACGTCACAGATGTGCTTCTTGCGAGCTTTGTGGACATATGGTCGTATACCAGTTGCTCGATGCCGTTCACGAGTTGGTACCTCGTATTGGAACTGACTCCCATGTGCAGAGCACCGCACGCCAGCGCGCGGTAGAACACTTCGCGAGTGAACCCACCCACGTTACCAGCCAACGCGGAAGCTAAAAACATCGATATCACGCAGGAGATCGCGCCAATGATGGCGTAGAACCTGCCCTTTTTCAAATAGCACATGGCGCGCTGCGAAAGCGAGTACTGCCCTTTCGCAAAAACATGCGCAATTTCAGGTTCCTTCTTCACGGAAAGCGCCGTCGGTGCCAAGAAGTACACGATCACCGTATCATTGATAAGCGCTGTGAGCAGCTGGCACATCACCATCAGTGTAGTAGAGAATGACCACAACGTCGGGTTCCCCCTGACCACGACGTTGACGGCGATGGTGATGAGGAAATCGATCGAGATTTCAGCACCGAGCTTGAAGAAAAAGTTTGGATCCATCTCGACTCTACTTCTCAATCCCACCATGAAGATATCGATCGGATTCGCGCTCCCACGTGGAGGCTCAGCGTTGACCCCCATCGCGTCGTTGCCTGCCAGAGTAATCGCACTGCTTCGCGGCTTTTCCCGAACGCATCGCCCGGCGGAAACATCTCTGCGACCTGAAACTGAGGCGGACACATATGCCTGTTTGTTGTGCGTTCGCGTTCCGCGCGTCCACGTGGAGCCCGACCGCGCGGTCGACTGCACTCGGCTCGCGTTCGTGCCCGCGTAACGGTCTAACACGATCTGTCTTCTGCGGCACGCGTTCGCGGGTGATTGGGACACCAATCCCCGTGCCGATGTGACTCGCATCACGTTATCGCCGGCGAGAGCGTTTTCGTCGTCGGCACCGCGCGCCGAGTCGGCTTATCACGTCTTCTTCACCACGTGACTGATCAGAAGAAACGGGCCAGCGCGCGCATGGGAAAAACAAATCAAATCAATTTCAATTACAGATAGATACCGAATCGTCCTCGTGCCCTCAGGCGGTGCCTAGCGCGTCAACTACTCCTACACAAGCGCGCGATGCAGGCGTAGCCGAAAGGGGACCTTGGATCACTATGCTACACCGCCGCCGCTTTGCTACAGCTTCTTTGACCACAGCGTCTTAGGCACTACGTGGGACCAGGGATGGTCGATGTCACCGTATTGAACGCCAACGAGGAAATTAGTCAGACGAACCTGCATCATGTCTCCGTCAAAAGGCGCCACTGGGTTGTACTCCTTACCCTCGTACACGATGCCGTTGATTGGTTGAATCACCGCAGCCGTACCCGTGCCAAAAATTTCCAAAACATCCCCCCTCTCGAATGCCGCCTTCATTTCACGGAACGGTATCATCTTTTCGATTGTCTCACACTCATTCCACTGCTTGCTCAACTCGATCACGCTTTGTCTCGTGACACCAGGTAAGATGGTTCCATCCTCGAGAGAAGGTGTGATGAGTTGCTTGACTCCGTGCTCGTTACGCACGAGGAAGAAAATATTCATCGTACCGGCTTCGGTGACGTACTCTTCCTTATCGTACACAAACAATGACTGAGAAGCACCGTTAGCGGTCGCAGCGGCTTGTGAGATCACAGTTGGACCGTAATTACCTCCAGACTTGACGTTACCGGTACCTCCCGGCCATGCTCGAATATACTTTGCGTCTACGCTCAACTTGATTGGGACGAAACCAGATTTGAAATACGGTCCTACAGGACAGCACAACACGAGAATCATAGCCTCAGCACATTGTGTCAAGCCAAGCCAAGGAGTGGTGGAGAAAATGACCGGTCGAAGGTACATGGAATACCCGCGTTGCTTCGGGATCCAGTCCTTGTCGATGTCAACAAGAGTTTCGATACACTTCAACAATTGTTCGCCATCAAAGTCCGGGAGAGACATTCGCTTCGCGGACGTGCGAAATCTCTGCATGTTCATCTCTGGTCTAAAAAGTCGCACCGCACCGTTCGTATCTACATACGCCTTCATGCCCTCGTAGCACTCCACGGCGTAGTGGAAGACGTGCGCGAAAGGGTGCAAACCCACCGGGCCGCTCGGAACGATCATCGGCGCGTTCCAACCGCGCTCAACGTTCCATTCGATCTTCAACATGTGATCGGTGATAACCTATGTCCACGAACCGTTCGAGTCAGTCTCTGAAAACCTCTCGCCGAGTTCGCCGGCGCCGCGTCTCGCGCGTTTCCTCTCGACTCAATTTTTGCGCGTTCGCACGCACCGTTCCGAACCCCAAGCTCTCATCAGGGCATCTCGGCAGCGGTCTGCTCGTCGTCTTAACTTTCAATTTTGAGCTCTGCGTCCAGGAATCACCGTCGTCAGTCTCTCCGCGCGCACCGCGACGTCTCACCAGACGCGATAATCTTGAGATTCCTTCTCTCCCACGCAGCCTCTCCCCTCCGCGTCGTTCGGTCGTTCGCGCACGCACGTCTACGTTCGAGCACTTCCCGGCGTCCGCGGGGCCCATGTTTCCCTCGCGTCCGCGTCGTCGATCGTCGTCGTCGTCCTCACGCGCCGCGTCGTCGTCCGGCGTCCTGCACCGTCGTCGTCGTCGTCGTCAGCCATCCATCCATCCATCCATCCGCCTCGACGGGCTGGCTGGGAAAATCCACGAATGACGAGTCGTGACCCGTCGTGTGCCCCCTCACGGTTACCCGCGCTTTCCGCGGTTTGCCCGGGTGCGGCTCGTCGACGACGCGTCCGTCGTCGCGAGCGCGTCGTCGAAGCGAGGAGGCGCGCGCGACACAGTTGGACGCGCGGTCGACCGTCATGTTCGGTGCGCGCGCGACGACGACGACGGTGCGCGTCAACGCGGACGCGGGTAAAGCGCACGGACGAGGCACGATGAAGATCGCGCGCGCGCCGGGACGCGTCGCGATGGTGCGCGGGAGGCGCGAGGCGCGAGGCGCGCGCGCGACGCGAGGCGCGCGCGTCGTCGCGAGCGCGGGCGGTGCGAAGATTAAGGTGATCGGATGCGGAGGCGGCGGTGGGAACGCGGTGAATCGGATGATTCAGAGCGGATTACAGGTGCGACAGAGAGACAGACGGGTGAACGCGGCGGCGCGGCGGCGGCGGGAGACGCGCGCGAGGACGACGGTGGTGGATGAATCGTGCGCAAGAGGTGGTCGATAAAAGTCGATAAAATCATACGTCGATCGTTGAGACTGACGGTGAGCGAAATGTCGCGACGCAGGGTGTCGAGTTTTGGGCTCTGAACACGGATGCGCAGGCGCTCGTCAACTCGCTCGCGCCGAACAAGTGTCAAATCGGTGAACAAGTGACGCGAGGTCTCGGTGCCGGGGGTAACCCGGAGCTTGGAGAGATCGCGGCGACCGAAAGTAGAGAAGCGCTCGAGCGAGCCGTCATGGGAAGCGATCTCGTATTTATCACCGCCGGTATGGGGGGAGGCACGGGGAGCGGTTCGGCGCCCGTCGTCGCCAAGTTGTCCCGCGAACAAGGCATCTTGACCGTAGGTGTCGTGACGTATCCGTTCTCTTTCGAGGGCCGACGTCGCATTCAACAAGCCACTGAAGCGATCGAAGCGCTCAGAGCGAACGTCGACACTTTGATTGTTATTCCGAACGATCGTTTGCTCGACGTCGTCGAAGAGGGCACCGCGTTGCAGGATGCGTTTTTGCTCGCCGATGATGTCTTGCGTCAAGGTGTGCAGGGCATCTCGGACATCATCACCATCCCCGGTCTCGTGAACGTGGATTTCGCCGATGTTCGGACCGTGATGAAGGATAGTGGTACCGCCATGCTCGGTGTCGGCGTGGCGAGCGGTAAGAACCGCGCCGAAGAGGCTGCGAGAGCCGCCATGAGCGCTCCGCTCGTAGAACACTCCATCGACCGGGCGACTGGTGTCGTGTTCAACATCACCGGTGGTCCGGACATGACACTCCTCGAAGTGAACACCGTCTCTGAGGTTGTCACGTCTCTCGCCGACCCGAGCGCGAACGTCATCTTTGGTTCCGTCGTCGACGAGAAGCACACGGGCGAAATCGCCGTCACCATTGTCGCGACTGGCTTCCAACCCGCGGGACCGGGAGGAAGATTCCGCGAACAAGCCGCCGAGCGCGCGCCGGCTCAATCGCGACGACGCGAGAGTGATGAACCGCCGTCGCCTCCGCCGAGAGAGTCCAGACTTCCTTGGAACCGAGGTGGAGGAGAGCGCAGATCTGGCGGTTTCATGCGAAGATAGATGTACGACGAGAATTTTATCACAAATGCAACACTTAACCTAAAATCAATATACACGATACGATCACACGTCTTCTAACTGTGCTTTTCCGGGGAAGAATCGTCGCTGTCGCTCACTTCCCCTTCATCGCGCTGCTTCAGTACCTTTCTTCTGAAGTGTCTCACCATGCCGTGTATTTTGTACGCCCACACAAAGTTGAGCAAGAGTCCGCAGCACGTCAACACGTAAAGAATCGCGCGAACGACCCACGGGATGAAATTATCTTCTACTGATCGTAAATCGACCGTTAAAGAGAACAACGCGCTTCCGTAACCCAGCAGACGAACGGCGATGAACACCCAGAAAAAAGCGATACTCACGTAGTATTCGAGCCAGTTGCCTGCCGTCACGCCTCTCGTCTTCATACCGAGCGTCTTCGCCAACGAATCGATGTAAGGCAGAGTACTATCCATTTCTCTCCACGACTTGATGAAAAACCGCACGTTGAGAAGCGGCGTCGACGTTTCACACGTGCACAACCATCCCAACATGTACGGGTACGCTCCGTACGCGTACGCCAGAAGCGACGCGGTGAAGAACCCAAAGTGGTGCACGAGTATGTCCACACCGCCCAAGTTTGGATACTGCTCTAAAACGTGCAACAGATCGTACACCACGTAACTGAAAAACGCGATCGTCACCACCTCGACGAATCCGACGAATCCCTCGTCTGTATTCGAGTACAGAGAAAGCCTCTCCGCCATGGAGGCGTCTTTAAGTCTAAACACGATCGACCATCCCGCCCACGTCAGGAAGAACGCGTGCACGAACGACACCACGTACGAACTCACCGCGTGCTTATACGACCGCTCCTTCTCGCTCGTCTCCGGCAAGTTTCTCGCGATCAACCACCGCGAGATCTGAAATTGGCCTTCCCAACACGCAACGCCCGCGCACACGCGCACGACGCTCCACGCCGTGGACGGTTGCGACGTCATGTCCGCGACGTCGCGGAGAGCGATCGAGAATGGTGGTTTCTTCGTCCTCCGCCCGGCACGGACGTCGACTCGCGCGCTTCGCGTCGTCGTCTGTCGCATCCAGTCGCAGGCAGTCGCGGTCGCGTCGCGTCGCGCCGGGCGCCAGACGACGGCGTCTCGAACGAGGAAGATGTCGAGTTGGGACGTGCGTGCGCGTCGCGATGTGACGCGACGCGATCGATCGATGACTCGGCGCGCGCGTCCTCGCGCGAACCGGACGCGTGCGCGCGAGGGCGACGGGGCGACGCCGTTGAAAGTCTGCGGGTGCCGGTGCGGATGACTGAAAAGGGCGCGGCGAGGGCCTCTTCGTCCGCGACGATGGGGTGTGTTTGCGTGATCGAGACTGACGCACGAGTGTTGTTCGCGACGTCGCAGGCCATGATTGAATCGCTGAGCGTGGTGGCGGCGCCGGACGGCACCGCGGCGGGGGCGCTGAGCGCGTCCGCCATCTCGGACCACGCGGGGAACATTTGGGGACAATCTGAAAACTTTCCGGGATTCAACGCCGAGGAGGCGAAGAATTTGATGGCTTTATTCGCGGATCCGATCGAACGCGCGAGCGAGGGCATCATAGTCGGTGGGTCGAGGTACGTGTTTCTCAACGGCGGCGATGACGCGGGCGTCGTTCGAGGGAAGCGAGGCTCCACGCACGGAATAGTGGTGAAGAAGACAAAGACTGCGTTCGTGATCGGCATTCACGGAGATAATCTCGAGACGAGACAGGTCAGCGCGCACGTGGAACAGTTCGGTGACTACCTCGCCTCGCAGGGTATGTGAGTCACAAGTCTTGTCTCGCGCGGCGCGGCGCCGATTCGAGTTGTGGACGATTGTTTAATGAAGAACGAAATGGAAGGAAGATGATGTAATACTTAGCACACACAGTCAAAAAATAGACGCCTCTCTCATCATTCGTTCGTTTCCATCGATCTCGCGTCCACCTTCGTCTCGATGTCATCTCCTCGCGAGCTTCCCGTCGGCGCCCAGGCGAGGGTAGAGAACCGTCCAGGTTGACGTCGACGCGTCCCGAGCCCGAGTGAAGGGACAGCGGCGCGCCTCGGAATCGTCACATCGGCGCTCTCGCGAGACCGACGATGATGACGATGCGCGTTATGTCCGCGCGCGCGACGAGCGTTCGCGCGCCGGTGCGTCGAGGACGAGCGAGCGCGTCGACCGAGGTGCCGATGCGGATGGGTTCGAGGATGAGCGCGCGCGTGTGTCTCAAGCGTCGAGGATCTGTGCGCTCGAACGCGGCGGAGGGCGACGATGAGGTCAGGAACGATACGATGAGCAACTTGGACAAGCTTCTGGGGACGCCGGAGCCGGTTGAGTCGTCTGAGCCACCGCCGCCGCCGCGAGCGCTGGACGCGGAGGCGAAGAAGGAGGGCGCTCGCGTGGCCGCTGACCTGGCCGCGGCGCAAGCGAGAATCGCGCGTGAGAAGGCGGCGAAAAACAACAGAAAACTGGTGAACCCCGAGGAGGAGTACGATTTCAGCGAACGTGCGATCGCGGCGTTGGTATACTTATTGCCCTTGTTGGACAGCCTCAAATACAGCAAATTTTTATTCATGCAGTTTCCCATGCTTAGTCTCGCGTTGTTACCGCTCGCACCGGTGATAAGTCTGTGGGGAAGTCTTGGATTTTTACAAGTTGTCGTGTTTTTCGCAACCTATTTGGGTGTCGTCCAAAACCAGAACATGAAGCGTTTCGTTCGTTTCAATGCGCAACAAGCCATTCTTTTGGATATTTTGTTGATCGTTCCAGATTTGTTGACTCGCACCTTCCAAGGCATCGATGGATCTGGACCTACTGGTGGAGTCGGTTTACAGGCTGAAATTCTCTTCTTCAACAGTGTATTCCTATTCACGTACATATGCTGTACCGTCGGCGCCGTCGGCTCGACGGCTGGTAAAGAGATTAAGCTTCCTCTGATTGGTGATGCGGCTGACATGCAACAACCGCGTTAGATTGATACTTAGTAGAAAAAAGCACGCTTGCAATATTATTCTAATTACAGTTTCCTTTCGAATTTCCGTTCAAACGCTCCCTGAGGTTTCTGCACTCTATCTGAGAACGCAAGAGCTTTAAGGTTGCCTCGAGCGTAGCAACTTTACTACGTTCAACCTTCAAGGCGGCATCTCGGATTGCTATCTGAGATTTTAACAAGTCGTTTTGACCCTTAGATGGCATGATCAATCGGACGGGTTTCAACGTTGATGTCGTACCGTCCTTGGACTTCACGCAAGCGAAAAGAGAAACATTTTGTGGAATTTTCGTGTCCGCCTTTTTAGTGCCTATATTCCGACGCTCCTTTGCACCGGTGACTTTCTGTGCATTCGTTTTCGTTCTCTTCTGCTTCACCGTCCACCGAGGTATCCGACGAGGGTTTGTGTGTTCATCATTTTGCGCACCATCATCCGTAAAAGTGGACCGAAGAGGTCGTTTCTTCGGCGGACCTATTCTCTCCATTCGCCCGAGTGGAGGTCGCTTCGCGGTGTTCATGCGAAGCATTTCCAACTGATTACACGTGTGATCGTGCATGTACGATACTATCAATTTATCTGACCCCGGAAGCACGCCGACGTGTTTCCGCGCTGGACACCCCGGAGCTGAACAGCGATAATACGAACGCTCGATTGGCGTCGAAACTTCCCTCGAGATGTATTTTCGTCCGTATTTTCTCCACGAGATGTCTTCTTCACCCTCTACCATCTCCCGCTGCTTCACTTTCAACGCGATTTCGGCGGTCTCAATCTCTCGCGGCGGCGGCGACGAAGTGTTACTCGGTGGTCTCTTCGTCTCCCCCGCCAGGGCTTCACCCCGCTCCGTCTCGGATCCCACGTTCGCCGATCCCACGTCCGCGGATCCATCGTTGCGCGATCCCTCGCATCTCTCTCGCGATACCTCTTCCCCCAACGTCTCATCGCGCGCCTCGTCCGTTCGCTCCCCATCATTCGTCGTTCGAAGGAAGCGAGACACCGCGCGCACGATGAGAGCCGGTCGTCCACGACGCCTCTCGGGTCGCTCGCCGGTTCGCTCGTCGACGCGCGCGCCGTCTTCCGAGACGTCATCATCGACCTCGGACATCACGACGCGTTCGTTCGTCGACGGCGATCGCGCGACGCGTCTCAATCTGTCTCGACGTGCGCGGCTCGAGGCACGCCTCGGACGTCTCGGAAACGCCCGTTTTGGAAACGGCTGGCCGTTTTTTCATCCAGCGTCTAGAAATAGAAAGTCAGAGAGGGGCGTTTGCGTTTGACTTTGCCGCCGCGCGTCGGATGGCGATGGGTGTGACGATTGAAAATTCCATCAGCAAATGTATGTACAACCCGCGCGCGCACTCGTGGACGCGATGCGACTAATTTACTTGCGACTCTTGCGACGAGCGGGTTTTTTGTCAAAGTCCACCGTGTGCTCTTTTTTAGACGCCGCGGCGCCGAAAGTGTCGGCGCTCTTCTTCTTGTCGGCGCGAGGTTTGGCGGACGATTTGACGCCGGATGGCTTTTCTTTCACTTCACCCTTCATCTCCGCGAGAACTTGGTCGAAAGATAAACCGTCCGGACCGTAGCCGTCGCTATCGCTATCACTGTCGTCGCCTCGCGCATCGCTGTCTTCGTCATCCGAGGCAAACTTCTTCAACGTCTCCGCGTCGACACGGTCGCCACCGAGTTCGTCATTGATGTCGACGTCTTCGCTCTCAGAGTTTTCACCGTGTTCGGTCGCGGCGTTCTCGTCGTCCTCTTCGTCGCTATCTTCCTCTTCGTCTCTCGACAGGTCTTCACGCTTTCTCTTCGACTCTGTAGACTTGTCGTTTTCCTCGTCGCCCTCGTCTTCTTCACCACCCTCGTCTCCAGATGCCGGCTCATCTTCATCTTCGGTCGCGTACTCTTGATCGTGTCTATCTTCCTCATCGAATAGACCGTGAGCCTGCGGCATGCGGCGATGAACTTGCTTCATGGTCACTTCCGCCGCCGCCGAGGCAAATCCTTGCGCAGCCGTCTTCTCAGCATCCGTCGCATTCTCCGTCACGTTCACGATGGTTTGAGAGGGCCCGTCGGGAAGTGAAGGCGGAGCTGTAAACCAAGGAATTCTACCGCGCTGCCAGTCGTGCAGAATAGTCTTCGCGACGGCGTTGACGTCCTCCTCTCCTCCCTTGAGTAGCTTACCGCTCATGCGCGCAATTTGGCGCAAGAAATCATCGGGATCGGTCCAGCTCGGCACCTTGTACGCGCGACGAAGATATTCAGCCTTCACGCGCGCGACAACGTCGGGAATATGTTCTTGCGCGTCTTCAAGATTAGAAATACGCACGACACCCTTCAGCACGGAGTCGGTGTCCGTGTCCTCCGTATCTTGATAAACGACGCCCGGACAATCAATCAAGAAAATTCTCTTCGTCAAGTTTACGTATTGCCAAACTTTCGTCTCACCCGGAATCGGCGCGGTGATGCACACCCTTTTAGCGCGAAGCGCGTTGATGACGGACGACTTGCCGACGTTTGGGTACCCCACAAAACCAACAGAAATATTTTGTTTGTCCATTCGCAAACGACTGAACTGTCGAAGGAGCGAAAGCACAGCGCCTTTACCGAACGGATTGCTCACAGACGCGTGGAAAGCAATCGTGGGGAATTCTCGAGACAGTGTGTGCAACCACCTCTTGGTGACCCACGCCGGAACCAAATCAACCTTGTTCAAGAGGAGAATCATGTGCTTGTGTCTCTTCATCGCGTCCTTCTTGAGATGTTGCTCGAGGTGGTAACATCTCGTTCCCATGGGATCACGGACGTCGAGCACTTGTATGATGACGTCAGACGAATCAACCACCTTGTAAAGTTCTCCCCAAATCCGCTTCGATTGCCCTTTCTCGAACATGCCAGCCTTCGCTTCGGCGCGGACGCCGTCGTCTTCGCGCATCAAGTCCCGGTCAGTGATGGCACCGGTCTCCACGCCCTCCGTGTAAATGTCACCCATCTTCGATGCCGTGCTCACCATCGCTTCCAAATTGTCCATGGACAATTTAGGTTTCTTTCGTCGCTTGTTCGCACCGAATGTATCCGCGAACGAACTCTGACTCAACAAATTTACGCGTCTCGCTCGACCTCTCTCTTCATCCTTGAGCAACGACAGCGGTAACTTCTTTTGTTTGATGAGCACCGTGTACCCATCGCGGCTCTTCGTCGCCATCTCTTCTCTGAACTCTTCCAACTGTTTCTGTCCGATCACTCGCGTGTTACCGAACCATCGTCGATCGGGCACGATTCTCGTCGACGGCAACTCCTTGCTCTGCAAGTCTTGTTTGAGAATCTTCCCCTTTTTATCCCGCACCGCTCTCTGCTTGTACATCGCCAACCTCCGCACCGTCGCCGCGCTGCGCTCGTGAGGATTCATATTGTTTGTCCGTCCCACCGTGCTCATCGAGTGCTTGGGCTTATCGCCCTTCGACCCCGACGCGCCGCCGCCGCCGGCGCGACCGCCGCCACCTCGCTGTTTCTTCGCCATCGTTCACGTTCGCGCCCCTCTGCGTCGCTCGTCGCTCGTCGCGCTCCTCGCGCGCGTCGCCGTTTGAACTCGCGCGTTCGTTCTCTTCGTTCGCGCGCGCTCTGACGCCGCGGTCGCGCTCGTCAACGCGCCGACGGGCGAAGAGTCACGCACGGTGTGCGCCCGACGGCGGCGACGCGTCGACGAGCTCGAGCACGCGACTCGACGACGCGTCGCGGTCGAGAGCGATCGACGACGGACGCGATCGTGGACGAGAGGCGAGAGCGAACGGAGATTGAATCGCGCCGCGCTTTCGTCATGGATGGCGCGGGCGCGGGGCTCACGTGTCACACGGCGCCGGTGCGTGCGCGACACGAGGACGATGCGTGCCCTCGGCTGCTGGCGAATTTTGAGACCAGACGCGACGGAGACGCGCGTGAGGCGGGGAGAACGCGGACGAGAGATTGACGATGATGATGACCCGTTCGTTTCGATCGCGCGCAGGGCGTGGTGTTCGACACCATGGACGCGCTGAAGATGCACTATAAATCGGACTGGCACCGGTACAACCTCAAGCGAAACGTCGCCGGTTTGCCGGTGGTCGGGAAAGACTTGTTCGATCGAGTGATGCGACAAGCCGCGGCTCAGGAGGCTGCGACGAAAAAGAAGAGCGAGGGTGGAACGGCGGTCGCGGGCACGGGGCACCTGAAACGCAAGGATCAACTTCCTCGAAGCGTGCTGCGCGCGCAACGATTTGAGAAGTGGGTCGAGGCGCACAAAGAGACGCTGGACAAGGTGGATGAATACATCAAGCGCGGCGAGGAAGTGCCGGATGAGTTACTGGAAGAAATCTCGCGACGACGCGGTGAGGTTGAGGACGACGATGACGTCGATGAATACGAAGGGGAGTGGGAGGAGATGGACGACGATGAAGCGCAAGAGGCGTTGGCGAACATCGAACGCGCCGCGCAAGAGGCATCTAGTAGCGAGGACGAAATGGACACCGAGGCGCCTTCCTTTTCCATGGAAGAGCTCACCACCGGTCCGGTTCGACTCGCGGACAACGGTTATGAGCTCATCATCATCGGTAAAGACGGCAAAGTGAAGCGCATCGGTCCGAGAGAGTTCCGTAGATACTACAAGCAAAATCATCGTCCACGCGATGAACGCGATTCCGTGCGAACGAACGTCAAGCACGTCGGCGCCTCTGTCGATGGCGTCCGTCGCGGAACCGGCGGTGGTATCACTCGCAGAGATTACCCGACATTGCCCACTCAAATTTCCCTGGTGCATCGACGTGCGCAGCGCGCCCTGCGCAAGTACCAAGGCGATCTCATGGTCATGGGCGGCAGTGCCAACAAAAAGTTCGACATGAATGGTCGGAATGCGAAGACCAAGCTCCCGAAAGCGTGCCCGTATTAGAATTGAACTTTGAGCGTCTAAAATCGTACATTAATTTCTCCCCAGTCGCGTCGTTTGACAAACCGTCGAGGATCTTACAGTTGGCACGACCACACTCTTTGTCGCGTCAAATCGTCGCAGCAACCATGTCGCGGGTGACCGATGCGACGCCAATCAACCCTTTCGAGCGTTCGGACGCCCCTTCAGGCGCTCCGTCGGCGCAAGCGCGTCCGACGAGCGAACCCGTGCCGGTGATCGGGCAGCCCGTGTACGTCTTCAATCCAGAACAGGATGCGCAACCGACGCAGCCTTGGTACGCGAGGTCCACGAAGATGTTCACAATCATGGAGATAGATGTTCACGTGTCAGGGTTAATGCTTCTTTACATCGCCATAGTCGTGGTGCTGGCGAGCTTCTCTGGCTTTTACTGGTTCTTCCTGCAGTTAATCAGCTCGATCACGCTTTTTGCCACCGTTCTCGTGCACGAGCTGGGACACTGCGCAGCGGCTCGAAAGGTGGGAGGCACCGTGTCGCACATCTTACTTTGGCCCCTCGGCGGATTAGCGTACATCAACCTTGATGATTCGTCCGCGAAGGGTGATCTAGGAGTTGCCGTAGCTGGCCCGGCGACGCACATACCGATGTTCTTCGCCTGGTTCCTGATTTATCTCGCCACCGGTGGGAATCCAAACATAACGTCTCGACTCGGTCACAATTTCGTGCGAGATGTCGCCTCGCAAGGCTGTTGGCTGAACATTTATCTGTTCCTCTTCAACCTGTTCATTCCAGCGTATCCACTTGATGGTTCTCGCGTCGTTTCAAACATGTTAGCGATCTGTGGCGTGTCGATGAGGACCGCTGGATGGATAGTGATAACGCTGTCTGTCATCATGAGCTGCGGGTTACTCGCCTATGGATTCATCTTAACACAATTTCTCACGCTCTTTGTCGGCGTTTTCACGCTTGCTGAGACGTGGAAACTGTTTTCCTTGCAGCGAAACAACCAGCTTGCCGAACATCCTACGTTTGCAAAGTACAGTGACCGAAGTGATAATAGAGCTAGTAGTAATTCTTGGACTGTGCAAGTTGTCTAAAAATTTAGAAATGTAGTATTTCAAACATGTATTCTTTTTGCGAGCATGCTAAATCTATTGTGCTAATCTCCACTTTCTTTGTCGATGGACAAATGCTCTAATTTTTTCAGACGTGCTTTTCGTGCAGCAATGCGAGCCTCAAATTCGGCGAATTCTTTCGCGCGCTCTTCTCGCGCGTTACGTAGCGATTGTGCGGCAAGACCTGCGATCTTGTCCATCGAAGCGACGTGGCGCAGACGATTTATTTGAGCCTCACTTAAGGACCCATCATTGCGCTGCATCAATCTGAGTTGTTCCCGCTGCCAAACCTGCACCTTGGCAATGTCTGTTCCGAGGATCTGAGATCTTCGGTAGCGTAAATTCGAGTACTTGTTCAACATGTCGATCCAACTTTCTGGTATGTACGTGATGTCGAGCTCCAGTTCTTCTAGAGCCTTGATCTCGTCGTCCAAGAGTAAACCGTCGCGGATTTTGACTCGAGTCTTCATCAACCACGCGCCGATCGGCGAACTGATCACAGGCTCAGAGTACTCCCCATTTTCGTTGAGAAAGGCTTTCAGTTCGAGAGCCATCTGCAAAAATTGAGTTCCGACGACCAACGTGGATTCGACAGGCTCAAGCGTTACGTCTCGGACGCTAGAACACATGTTACGAACTTCTGCGAGACCTTCAAGAGCATCAAACGCGATGCCTTGCTGTCGCAAGCGCTTCTCTCTCTTTGGCATCAATTCTCCACGTCTGTAAAGTTCGCGTTGTTCCTCGAGCCATGCACCGAGTCCCGTCGTACCTGGCTCATACGGTGGATTCGTGAGGCCAAACTCCATCTGAAACGCCAGAAGCTCTTCGAAAGATGTCTCCCACGTCCGCGCCGCCTTTTGGCGATCCTTTGTGATGTATCTATCCGAGTCAAATCCGATGGAATCGAGAATGAACAATTTTTCTTGGTCGAGTTCGGCTTCGTCTCTTTTCGTGCGTTGCTCGAGGACCCATGTTCGCATGGGATCGGTTGCTCTGGGGGCGCTGCGACCTGTCCAACCTCTTGTTCGGATGCGTCCGCCGATGCCGCCCGTCTCCGTCTTTTGGCGAACAATGTACTCTAGGAGCCTCATGTTCCATTCAGTGCGAAGATCCAACGAAAGAACTATGGCGTAATTGCGAATGATATGCGCGACATCTTCTCTGCTCGCGCCGAGTTCGAACATTCTCTGCGTGGACGGAATGATGTTTTGCTGTGCGAGCCGCATGCGGCGCCTATCGACGAGCGCTCGACCTTGCTTTGTCGTTCGCCATGCCGATGCCGTGCTCAAGGCCGCGATGGCTTCATCCGGAGTGAGACCGAGCTCACTGGTAAGGTATTCCTCACCGGAACTCGGCGCCCTCGGCGGAACGGCGCGATCCACCACGCGTCGTTCCGCTTTGATGGTGGGAAGAATTTGTTCACCCCAGCCTTCGCCCGGACGCTCGAGCACCCACACCAATTCCGTCTCAGGACGTCCTCTCGACGCGTTACCCTCGCACAAACGTGATGTTATCCCTTTTGATGACGTTTTGGCGCTTTCTGTCGACTTTCGCCGCGACGAAGACGTCGACGCCGTCTCCTCTCGTGTCCCTCGTCTCGACGTCGACGCCTCTCCGCCTCTGCTCGTCGTCGCTCCCTCATCCATCGAACTCTCCGTCCCACCGCGCGATTTCGTCTGCGCAAACATCACCTTCCGCCTCTCCTCAATCTTCGCCAGGTACTCCTCTTGCGGCGTGAGTATCTCCTCCATCTCGTCGTACGACGTCCCTCGCGTCGTCGTCGTCTTGAGCTCCTCCGCCGACGCGCGCGCCTCCTCCGAGGACTCTTCACCCACCGCGCGCGTCGACGTCGCCTCGCGCCGACCGATCCATCCCACGCCTCCGCTCGTCGACGCTCGTCCACCGAGTCTCGAATTCACTCGCACCGCCGTCGCGCGCACCGTCGTCGCGCGCACCGTCGTCGGTCTCATCGCGCCGTCGAGACGCCGATCGATCCGTCGCCGGTCGCGATGATACGCGTCTCGCCTCGCCTCTTCGCTCGCTCACACACGATGATGCGCGTTCGGGCGACGCATCGTTCGCATCGTTCGCGTCGTCGTCGTCGTCGTCGTCGTCGTCGTCGTCGCGGTGTGACGCCCGTCGTCGCGCGTCGTCGCGCGTATCTATCCATCCATTTAAAACGGGACGGTCGAGGGCGACCGATGGCTCGTACTGTGATTCTTTGAAACCCATCGATGTGGTCGTTTTAGGGGTCATCGGGCTGGTCGATAAATACTCTACGGGGGACAAATTGATGAGTCATGACTCTTGAATATGCCCCCTCTAGGGTCTAGGGTTTAGCCTCGACGAGTCAAGTAAAGACGAGAAAAGCAAGGGTGGACGCCGACGAAACGCCAGACGCGCGCGCGACCGTCGTCGTCATGGGCGTGAGCGCGTCTCGAGTGGACGTCGAGGACGGATCGGCGAGCGCGGGATTTGGACGCGGGCGGAGCGCGAAGATACGGGTGCGTGACGCGAGGCGCGAGGCGCGAGACGCGAGGGTGGCTGGTGGACGATGATGTGGTTTGAACGCGAGGACGACCGAGGACGCGAGGGGGGGATGCGCGGGCGAACGAGCGCGACGCGCGCGAACGAGCGCGTGAGCGTGGTTTCATCGTGGACGAGGCGGTGGTGGACGTGGACGCGAGACTGACGAGCGCGCGCTATGAACGCAGATCACGGCGCATTTGGTGCGAGAGCTGGAACGCGAGGCGCGGAGACGAAACGGTGAGGCCCCGGTCGCGTTGGACGAGGATGAGGCGGACGTGAGAGGCGGAGACGGACGCGCACGAGCGTCGACGGCGTCGACGGCGCGCTCGGGGGCGACGGCGTCGACGGCGAGTTCGGGGGCGAGAGGACGCGGCGGCGCGGCGTCGACGCCGAGAGGACTCTTCGCGCCGGCGGATTTATTGACGGCGGCGCACGTGACGCCGAATCATCGGGAATTAGCGGAAGAACCATCGTCGAAGCACCCCGATTTGCGAGAGGCGCTTCGACAGAGCACGCGCGTCGGAGACTTGTTGCTGAAACGCGAGGCGGGAGAGATTGCGGAAATCGACAAGTACGCCGAAGAGTTGGAAAAACTCGAAAAGGACCCTTTCGCGGGCGCCAGAGAGGAACCGTGCGGCATCGAGGCAGAGAAAGTACGCGCGTGTTACGGATCCAACGCCAAAAACGTCACGGCGTGTCGCGAGGTTGTCGATGAATATAAAAAGTGCGGCCGCATCGCGTTACGGAAATTCGTTTCCAAGCAACCCGCGGCAGCGTAGCGCGAGCACATTTGTTATACATAGCGTAAATTTAGCAGAAACACACCATTTCAAGCACCGTTCCTTGTTTCGTTTCGCTCGACTCACATCACTCGGGGCGCGCGCTCGTCCGTCGAGTGCCGCGTTCCCGGCGCCGCACGGCGGCGGAGCTCGTCTTCGCGAACACCAATCAATTTTACGACACACCGGCGCACTCATCGAGCGCGCTCGTCGAGTCTCCAGACTCCATGGTCGCCTCGCACGAACGAAGACGAACGTCGTCGTCGACATCCTTCGTCGTCGCTCTCCTTCTCGCGCTCTGCGCCGCGCCGAGACTCGTCCACGCCGGTGGATTCGGTCGGAGCTCTCTGTACAGCGAGCTTCAGCGCACGTACGGTCTGGGCGGTCGAGAGGCGGACGCCGAGCACGAACCGGTAGTCGATGCCGCCGCGGTCGAGCCCGAACCCGAACCCGAGGTGGAGAAGCCGAGAAATCTCTTGCACGTGGGGAGCGAGATGGATCATCAAGAGTTGAGAAATCAGTTTGAGAAGTTCCCAGATCATCACGACATCAACGCGCCTCTTCATCGAAGCGGATTGACGGCGCTGAAGCACGCGATTCTCATCGGAAACGATACGTACGTGAGGACGGTGATCGAATTGGGAGCGGACACGAACGCGGTGTTGTTCGGGGCAAAGGCGTTACACTTCAACGCGGGCTCGTGCGGCACCAGAGGGAGCGTCCCGATTTTGCACGCGTTGCTGGAACACGGAGCGAACGTCACAGAGGAGACGGAACAAGGAGATCAACCGATCCACATTGCGGCGCGAGGGTGGAAGAAATATTGCATAAACTACATGGAGGCGTTGCTCGAACAAGAAGGTGTTGATCCAAACGCAAGACGCGGAAGTGGAAACATGACAACGCCGCTACACGAAGCGGCGCACAAGTCTTCGTTTACGATAGTGAAGCTTCTGTTGGATGCCGGCGCGGATGTGAACGCGCAAGATGCAGACGGCGAGACACCACTGCATAAAGCCATTCGAGGTGACCACATGCACGCCGCCTGGGGGTTGATGAGCAACGGCGCCGACATTTTCATCAAGAACAAGCGCGGCATCGACGCGGAAGGTCTTGCAAAGCTCAAACGCGCTGATTACGACACGATGCAAATGTTTGCTGAACACAAAAAACGGCTCGAGGAGAAGGGAAAAGCTGAAAAGCACGACGAACTCTGATGAGAGCGTGGTGAAAAAAAGCGCATTCAAGTAGCAGTGCCGTATTGTAATGTACACTTTCCATATTCTCAACTTCTACGAATGTTCGTCGGGGGAGCAAAAGGGAGGATCGGGTTAGACTCCGGCGTCGCGTCCGTGTCTTCTTTCCACATCTTGATAGTCTTATCCGCCTCGCACGTGATCAAGCGAGAGCCGGTGACGTCGAAAGTGGACGCATAAATGCCACATTCAGCCTCCAAAGAGCCCGGTTGCACGAGCGCCTTTTCTTTTTGGAAGCAGTGCCCAGATTTGTAATCCCAAAAACACATGCTTCCATTATCACCACCGGTGAAAATAACGTCATCGTCATTCATCGACATCGTGTTGACGATGGACTTTTGTTGGCTCAGCATGTTGTGCATGAAATCACCGTGGCAGGAAAACTTTTTGATGTTATCTGCGGAAGCCGAGACAAAGGCAAACTCCTTCTTGTGCATCGCCATGGCGCGAACACCTTTCTTGTGATGAGTCAGTGTGTGAAGAGTCTTCCCCGTCGCCAAATCCCAAAGTCGGACTGTGCTGTCGTACGAACCCGTGACGAGCTGAGGGTTCTCATCTTGCGCCAAGATGCAGCCGACGGTGTTTTCGTGGCCCGACAAGCAATACACTTGGTTCTTCGTACGCATATCCCAGACACGGCACGCGCTATCTCTACCACCAGTCATCAAGATGTCTAACGTCGGGTGCATCGCAATCGAGTACACTCCGGACAAGTGCCCGTGGTAGTTGCGAATCACTTTGTTGTACTCCAAATCCCAGCACTTGACCTTTTTGTCCAACCCGCAAGAGAACATGTACGGGTGACGGGGGCTCACACAAAGGCCGGTGACTTGCTCGATGTGACCTGTTAAAGTGAGTTTCAAACTGCCACTCGCCAAGTCCCACACTTTGATGGTTCGGTCGGCGCTCCCGGTAACGAACCACTCGTTTCCTGGGTCTACGGCGCACGACCTCACCCAACCTTGATGTCCAGAAATGACGCGATACAATTTCCAAGGGGCCCGCCACTCCGGTTCCGGCCACTCGCTCGCAAGTCTCTTCGCGATGTTCGCCCCTGTCGCGGCGTTGGCGTGCTTGCCGAAAATGGAGACGGGCAGGTTTGCTTTGGCGTCCTCTCCGCGGAACGGCGCCAGTGCCTTTGACGGGCCCGCTTGCGCGCCGCCATCGCGCTCATCTTCGTCATCGAGCGCATCGATCATCGAAGCGATATCACTCGGTGCCTTTTTGCGTTTCTTTTCATCCTTCGCTCGCACGCGCTCGTCCTCGTCTTCGCCCCGGCTTTCCCTCGCCTCTGGGTAAATTGGCCCAGAACCTCCCGTCGGGGCCGCCGACGCCTTGTCTCGTCCACCGTGCTCGTTCTCGCGCGACCACGCGCGTACGGACGCGTATTCATCCGCAATTTTTGCCGCCAGTCGCACGCGAGCCGCTCGCTCGGCGCCGTCCGCGCCCGCTCGCTCGATCGTGCGGTCGGCGCCGAACAGGGCGTTCGTGCGCGCGATGGACGCGCTCGCGAGGGCGCGCGCGCGATCGTGCACCGTCGGACCATCTTTCGAACCTCGCGCCATGGCGTGCGACGCGCGACGACGTTCGCGCACGCGCGAGTGTGCGGAGAGTTAGGACGGGGTCTTGGTGTCATTCGAGTTCGTGTAGCCTTTTTCACGACGCGATCACGCGTCATCGAACGATTCGCACTCTGTGCGCGTTCTTCGCTATCCACGCGGTAAATTCGGGTGATTGCGCTAACTGTGCGATCGCTTCGTCCGTTTTGATGCGGCCGACGTGTTCGTGCTCCTCCTCGGAGAGGTAGCGGCCGTACGCGGCGGCGGCGGCGCCGAGCGGCGGGACGACTTTGTCCCTTGTCGGATCGGCGTCTGATACGTCTGAGGTTGAACTTTTCGCTCTGGTGGAGAAGATGCCACGTAGCATCGAAGATCTGGGCGTGGTGTTCTGCTGTTGCGTGCGGGCGTCGAGACGACGCGGTGGTGTGCGAGGATCCGGATCGAGGGTCGCGGGAAGCGGACGGCGAGCGCGGCGGCGCAGGCCAAGCGCAAACAAGCCACCGTTCGATCCCTCGTCTTCGGACTCTGAGTCGGACGACGTATACTCTTCTTGAACTCTGGCACCGTCGTCCAATTCAGATTGAACGCTTCCTCGGCGCACGAAACGGCCTGCGGCGTCGACGATGCGGTCTGACGCTCGAATGACTGGGGTGTACAGACAATACGTTACTGCAACCGCAACCATCGCCGTGGCACAAGGGACATCCCGGGAGCTAAATTGGATCAGAACACAACCGATGATCCGTATTAGCATGGTGACTGAAGATCGAACCGGGCCCGCCACTCCTCCAGTGACGGCGTCAAGAACGAAAGACTTGACAAGCCACCGACCGACACCGGCACCCAAGACGAGCAAGCCAAACCCAGTGAGCGCGCCGTACAGCGCCCAGGGATCCTCCGCAATGATAGTTTCTAAGCTAGCATTCGCGTAACGCTTTTTGATCAAAGAAATCACCAAGCGCACCGGTTTCATTGACACGCGCCAGTACATGTCCATCACATTTTCCCACTGCTCGTTCGGCACAAAATGGTACATGGCAAATCCAGCGAGTGTGAACGTGCGTTTCATCATTCGCCCACCAGGAAGCGATCGCGCTAGTCTATGTATGACGATCAAAACCAAAGCGAGCGTGGACAACGTCATCGCGAGCGTGTAGAAGCACGTCACCGAGTTTGCCACGGCGGGCGCCACGAGCAACAAAGTCACGCCGGCGACGAGACGCGCGACGAGTTTCATTTGAAACGAACTCTTCGCCGATACCGCATACTTGAGCGTCCCGCTCGCGTGACACTTCGGCGTTATCAGGTACCCCCTCTCGTACGGCCCCACGAGGGCAACGGTGGTTCCCTTTGTTTTTTCTCGAGGCGACGTCGCCGGCACACTCTTCCACTCCATCTTCGTGACATTCGTCGTCGTGTTAAAGAGCGACACCGTCCATACATGATGCAACGCGCACCGCGCACCGTAGAATCCTCCGTTCAAATCCCTAAAAGTTACCTCGACTTCGTCAAACAAGCGTCTCGCGTCCCACCGAGGGTGTCCTCGCACCGCCACGCCGCTCGGCGCGCTTCCGCTCGCCTCGATCCGCATCGTCGGCCCGTCCACGTACACCGACGTCGGTACCGTCCCATCTGCGCGCGTTCTCACCGTCGTCAGTCCTCGTCTCACACCGCGCGCGTCCGCGTCGCCCCCGTGCCCGGTTTCCTCATCATCCATCCACGCGTTCGTTTTTTTTTCACCCGACGAGCGTCCGAATCTCCGCCCCTCGCGCGCGCGCACCTCCGAGCGCCACCGACCCATCGACGACGGCTTTACCCCCTCGATTTCCGCGCGCCCGCGCGCCCTCGATCGCGGTTGCCATCGCGCACACCGCGAGCGCGCGCGCGACCGTCGACCGACGGGAACGACGCCCACGAGACACCTTTCGCCTCGCGCCGTCCGCCTCCACCGTCGACGCGCGCGCCGACCGACGACGACGACGACGACGCGCGTCGCGCGCGTCATCGACGTCCACCATCGCGTCGCCGCGCTCGTCCGCGCGCCGTCCGCGCGTCCGTCGTCTGTCGTTCGTCGTGGACAACGAACCGACCGGAAAAGAGAGAGAGAGAACGAGAGCTCGAGGGACTGTTTGGAGGGTCGTGACCCATACTAGTAATGATCGGTCACGACCCTCCAAACAGTCCCTTTTCATCGGATTCATCACGAAATGATGGTGGGTGACGACGACGACGACGTCGCGGACGCGGACGCGGACGCGGACGCGCGCGACAGACGCCGAGGCGACCCGTTCGACGAGACCATCATCCGCGCGTCTCTCTCGCGCGGCGCGATGGTGACGAGCGCGGTGATGACGACGACGATGACGACGCGCGCCCGCGCGAGCCATCATCGCGCGACGATCAAGACGCGAGGACGACGACCGTCCCGGACGTCCGCGGTCGTCGTCGGACGAGGCGCGCGCGCGACGGTGATGGCGAGCAGATTCATCGATATCGCGGAAGACGTCGTCGAGAGCGTCGTCGAGAAGGGCGCGGCGGTGGTGAGCGCGGACGTCGTGGAGAGCGCGGAGGCGGTGGGGGACAGCGCGGTGGACGCGCCGGCGACGATGAGCGCGAGCGCGGGCGGTGTGCCGCAGGTTGATCCGATGAAGGCGTTCGCGGACGCGCGAAATTCATTCAACGCGAGCACGCAGGCGTTCAATGGATCCATCAAGGGTGCGGAGGATTCGTTCTTGCGATTCGAGAACGGCGTCGTTGGCGAGTACACCCAAGGCGTCGATAACGCGTTTGCGTCCTTCAAGGGTGCGTTGCCGGAAGAGTTTGCAAAGTTGGTCGACTTGGCGAAGGATGACGGTGATGTGGCGATTGCGCTGGGCGTTGCCGCGGTGTTTTTGCCGGTGATTTTAGGCGGCGTCGCCGAAGGCGTTCGCGGATACGCCGGTAGCAAGCGTCCGGCGTACGTCAACGAACAGCTCGAAAAGGACTCACGAGCGTTCCTCATCGACACTCGTTCGAGCGAGCGACGCAGAGCGGACGGTGTTCCGGATTTGCGAAAAGACGCCCGCGATAGAGGCGCGGCGTTTGAAGTCGATCAGTTTGATCCGGTGACTCGCGCCGCGACGGCGAACCCGCGCGCCGCCGAGTTGAGAATCACGGCGGAACGCGTCATCAAGCGTACCAAGTGGGGTGGACGACTTTATTTCATGGGACCGGACGCGGCCGCGCTCGCAAAGCAAGTCACCGCCTTGGCGAACCGTAAGTGCTTCACCATTGCGGGCGATTTCGATGCGTGGAGATCGCAAGGCTTGAAAATTCGTCGCAACGGTTCCTACGATAAGAACATCATCGACAGAGTTGGTGAGGACGCCGGTGATTTCGTCACATCTGGTTCGCAATATGTGCAAACGCAAATCGGTACCGCGAGAACGACCATCAGCTCCAAGGTTGCGAAGGCGAACGCGCAGCAAAAGGCAGCCGCCGTCGTCGGTTTCTTGGCGTTGGCGTACGCGTTGAGCCAATACGAGAAAACTCTGGCTTTCATTGGATTCTTGGGTATTTTCTGGTCCATCTACGACAGAGTCACCAACTATGAATCCCCCGAGGAATTCTTCGACGATGCCGGAAGAGTGCTCGGCCCCGTCACCGCCATTGGTTCCGTGGCAGGCTCGACCGCCATGAAGGTGGCGAGCGCCGCCGTGTCTGCCGACGACTCTGAATCCGATTCTTTCGAGGACTTGAAGAACATGGAACTTCCCACGCTCGCGGACATGGAGATGCCGGGACCCGCGGACGGCGAGGAAGAGGAGGAAGAGGGAGAGGAAGAGGGAGAAGCCGAGGAAGACAAGACCAACACTGCCTGAGCGTGTGCACAAACATTCAACGCGGAAACAACGCTCGGCGAAAGCGATGTTTTCGCAAACCCGCACGCGAACACGCAGCGCATGAAACATTCGTAAACTAGCACCTACTCGAACTTTCGCGGTAAGCACGCAATATCGCGGAGTCGTTGTAAAAATGCAAGAGCAATCATAATAATAATATTTTCGATGGCGCCGCCGCCTGGTTGATTCGTCCCGCGACGCAAGATTCCATCTTCACTCCACGTCGCGCCATGCGTCGTCTTCGACGGTCGTCGTCACCTTCGGCGTCCGCCAGGACTTCGAATGTGTGGCGCGCATCCATATCGGGACTATTCTTTGTCCTCATCTTCTCGACGTTCGCGGTCGCGCGCGCCGATGACGATGTCGAAGACAAGACCGTCTCGGGCGTGTTGGAAGAGCACGAGCGCACTCTTGAAGAACTCCTGCGGCAATCCACGCACGCGGCGCCGTCGGTCAAGGATGCGTTTCGCCAACTCGCCGAACAGGCGTCGTCCGCGCCCAGTCTTCAAGAACTTCGAGAGAGAGAGTCTGGATCGTCCGAGCGCACGTTTCCCCGGCGCATAGAGCTCGAGATTGAACAAGCGCACGGTGAAGTCGCTCGAGACGAATGGATCGTCGCGCGCGAGGCACTGTATACCCTCAGTGCTCTGCGTCAGGTGGGCGTGCTCGACGTCGACGCGGTTCCGGAGACCCGCGACGAGGGCTGGCACCGAGAAGCGCTGGAGAGAGCGTCGCTGATGGGTGACGACTGGGCGCGAACGGCGTTTGGATATAGGTTATGGAAGGGATTTGATGGCGTCGAAAAAGACGAAGAACGGGCGCTTCAATTGCTTCGTGAAGTGGCCGCCATTGGTCTCGAAAGAGGCCCGACGACGTACGAGATTGAGGCGCCGAACGGAGCCGAGTGGCTGAGAGATCGAGATCGAGATGCGTCTTGGTTCTCTGAAAGCGTCGCGGCGAAAGCGGCAGATCAGGTAGCGTTGGAATTAGACGCCGCTGCTCGTGGCGATGATAGCGCACACGCGCAGCTGGGATACCGTGCGCTCGTTGGTGATCGCGGTGTGGAACAAGATGAGGGAGCGGCTTTCCAACATTTTTATGAAGCCGCACGACGCGGTGGTGGTTTACCCGAGGCGCACTACAACTTAGGCTTCATGTACATGAACGGGATGGGTACGGATACGAATTACACCGCAGCCAAAGAGCAGTTCATCAAGGCGATTTCTAAGGGAGGCATTGCGCCAGCTTATAACGGCTTGGGCGTATTGGAATACAACGGTCTGCTTGGGGAGAAAAATTACACCGCAGCGATGGAGTACTTTGAGGAAGCCGCGAAGCGCGAGGATCCCGATGGATACTTTAACTTGGCGCAAATGTACATTCTGGGTCATGGCGTTGAAGCAAATGCCACGTACGGGGTGGAAATCATGGAGAAGGCGGCTGAGCTTGGACACTGGCGAGCGCCTTACGAGCTCGGTTTAGCGCACGCATCTGGGGAAGCCGTCGAAAGAAATGTGTCGAGAGCTACGAGATTATTTCACGTGTTCATCGAGGAGAGATTCAGTTGGGATAAACAGCGGAACGATGCGATCGAAGATGTGCTCGTGCACCAAAACGCGTGGGGAGCTCTCGTACGCTACTCCCTCGTGTCATCACTTGGAAGTGAATCGGCGGCAAATAACGTCGTTTGGCTGCTGCGTAAATCCAACGCATACACAAAAGATGACAGATTTGAGCTCGCCGCGAGAATGCTTCGCGAGATCATTTATTGTTATGGATCCCCTGAGGCACGAGTGGATCTCGCCGATTTATTGTGGGCACGCAAAGTGAAACCAGATCTTACGTTTGATTTGAACGACGAGTACGAACAGGCTGCGTCGAACGCATCAACCTACGATCTGGCCGCAGTACAGCATTACGTTGCGGCAGCGTTCAGTGAGAAGCCGTACGCAGAGGCTCTAGTCAATCTCGGTTGGGCGCACTTACTAGGCTCTGGTGTGGTCGTAAACTTTACAAGAAGTTTGGAGCTTTTCGCGGCGGGAGCTGCGGCGTCACACAGCTCGTACGAAGCAGCACCGTGCGTCATCGCCGGCGTGATATCCAAACTCTGGCTCCTCGCCGCTTCTGCTTCCTTGCGAATGAACTTTGGGTCTCTCGGCTTGCCGGACTCGCACTTTCCGTCGTTGAAGGTGAGAAGCCTCGCGGGGTCATCGAACGCCCTCACCGCCCTTCGAATCATTCAAGGGATCGAGATCATCGAGCGATACTCTCTTTACGCTCTCACACTAGCCCTAGCAAGCGTGCTCGCGTATCGCATGATGCTTCCCAGCCGGTAATAGACTAGCGCTCGCGGCTGTAATCATCATCACCACGTCACACAACCGTCCCCACAGTTTGCGTCTCGATGGAATCGCTCGCGACGACGGCACCTCGAACGTGCACCGCGCCGCGGCCAACGCGCTCCTCGGCGTTTCGTCGCGTCCCGCGCGCGGCGCGCGCGACGAGGAACGCCGATGGTGCGCGACAACTCTCGCGTGGTGACGTGGCGACCGTGCGAGCGGGCGCGTCCGGTGATGCGTCATCGGTGACGAAGGAAGACGACGACGACGACGATGACGCCTTCTTACGCTTTCTCGAAGACTCCATGGATGGGAAGACGACGCAGTCGGCGGCGTCCGATGGACTGAACTGGGGAGGCGATATGAGTGGCGATGAGCTGAGAAACATGGTTCTGAAGCGTTACGGAAGATTGTACGACGCGCGGATTTGCCAAAGAAGGGATCGTTTCAATAAGCTGCAGATTTATCTTCAAATCATGTGGAAGTTTTTGGGGCAGAAGAGTTTTCCGCTCAGCGAGGCGGAATACGTGGAGCAGACGGATGCGGTCGCAGAGCTCTTGTCCGAGTGGGGGGTCGGGGACGTCGTGCGCGAAGCGCTGCCGAAGCATCCTAAGGTGCCCAAGATGGACACGACGGGAGCGAATGCCGTGATGATTCCCTTGGGTTTAGAAGATTTGGAGGAGAACGGTGTTCCGGGCGCGAGAACCGATTGATTGCATATTGGTAACCGAGTAGAACAGTGTGTTGCTATTTACACGTCTAAAACATCTTAAGCTTTCGGCTCATCCGCCCGCCTCCCTTATCGCAATCAGACCCTTAATCTTCGCTAATCGTACGTATAACGGTCTGAGATGCTTCTTATCTTCTCGAGTCGTCTTTCTACCCGTCGTGCGAGAAACTCGCACGTCGAAACGGCGCAACCTTCGCTTCAGCGCGCTCTTGTCCGCGCGAAGCTTTTCCAGAGTCTCGTCACCTCGTAACGGAGCGAATAACGTTTGGATATCTAATCCCATCACGCGATCAACCTCCGCCGAAACACCATCGAGATCCCCGAGCCAATCTCCGACGACGTCCGCGATATTCTTCTCCAACTCCTCCGATTCGTATCCGCTCGCCGGTTTCTCCGCCACCGCGTCCTTAACCTCTCTCTCGGACGACTCCGCCTTATCACCGATGTTCATCTCATTCACCCGCTCCTTCAGGGCGTCGACCGCGCGATCATCTTCCACCGCGGTCGCCGCCGGCGCGTTTTCTTTGCCATCTTTCACAGTCGTCACCGCGTTCCCTCCCTTGAGCGTCTCGTTCGCGTGGTCCAACACCCGTCGGGCGTTCTCGACGCTCTTCAGCGCTCTCTCCGACATCTCGACCCTCCTCTCGCCCCTCGCGGCGCTCGACGCGACGCGCGCGACGCCCTCGCTCGACGCGGCGACCAACGGTCGCCCGTCACGCTTTCGTCGCGTCTCGACGCGCGCGCCCGGACGAATCGACGATTCGAGCGTCGAAGACGAACGCGTCGACCGCGACGGGCCGTGCTCCGCGTCGGCGAACGCGCGTCGACGCGACGCGCGCGCGTGTGCCGTCGCGCGCGCGCCGACGCGGCGGCTCTTTTTGAAACTTTCATATAAAATGAAAAAAACGTCCGTTTAACAAAAAAACACACAGAAACGCCTTTTCGAGCAGAAACGCCTCTCGACGCGCCACAGCGCAGCGACGCCGCGAACTCGCGCGGAGACGTGCGCGGACGCCGGCGCGCGCACCGCGGGAACGCAAAAGTATGGTCGCCTCCGCCGGGGGCTTCGGCGCGTCGTCCACGGCTGCGGACATCTGGGACGCGGTGGATGATTTGCGCGGCGATGCGCACTATCGAGCGCTCGACGTCGAGACGACGGCGAGCGCGGCAGAGATCAAGCGCGCGTTCGCCAAGCGGGCGAGGGAGTGTCATCCGGATAAGGGTGGCGACGCCGAGACGTTCGCCGCAGTGCGAAAGGCGTTCGAGACGCTGATCGATCCCAAGTCGAGAGCCACGTACGACGCGTTGATGAAGGAGCACCAGTATCGATACATTCGCGGCGTCACGAAGCGCGCCGTCGGTGGCGAAGACGCGCTGTTGGGCGACATCGAACGGTTGGGTTTGGAGAACGTGTGCGCGGCGACGCAGTTGGTGACGCTGTGTGAGGTGTGTGGGCGACCGAGTACGCGCGTGTGCTACGCGTGCACGGCGTTGTTTTGCGATTTCTGCGAACGTAAAATGCATTGGAAAGGCTCGGTGGGATTACACTGGCCGGTGCAGCGCGTGGATGGGAAGATGGCGAAGGAGCTCGGAGAGAAGCAGCTCGAGGAGAAAATGAAAGAGGACGGCGAGCGGGCGATGCGAGAGGATCCCAACTACCGAACAGACGCAGAGTTACAGACGATTCGTACTTTCAAAGAGACAGCCGCGATGGTGTATCATCCAGACGGTCGACACAAGAGTAAATACGACGTGGATTTGGCGCAGCATTACATGTGGGCACAGTCAATGCGGTCCGTGTACATCGCCATCAACGTTCCGACTGGATACGCCGATAAAGAATTACATTTTGATTTTACGGGGCAAGCCGTGCTCGTTCAACCAGAGGATTCGTTTCCCATTCTAGACAGAGTTTTAGCGAACGTGGTGGATACGAGGTATCCGGTCGAGATCATGCAAACCGAGGACAGACGTTTCGCCATGATTGAGATACGTAAGCGCAAAATCGGGGAAGATTGGAAGACAGTTTTCGAAGGAGATTCAGACTACGCGAGATGCATGAAGCCCCTCTACACGCTAATGGAGTCAAACAAAGAAGTCGTCATAGAGTTTGAGCTGCCGTTTTGGAAAGAATCGGACGACATTATGGTGGAAATTACGAATGAATACATACGCGTGAAAGTGATGGGCGAGTTTGACATTAAGCGAGAATTTTGGCAAAAGTCACAAAATGAAGCGAGAAAGGACGTCGAGAAATGGCAACCGATTGACGTTGACGAGTGTACGTGGAGCCTGGATGATGGATTTGAACGGGATAGCGGCGATCCGTGCAAGACGCTGATGATTTTACTGCAAAAACCCGATCCAACGAAAGACGAAAATGAGTTTCAACGTGGAGAACGTTCGGATAATAGAAACATCTATAAACACGACGACCGCTACGGCGCCCGTTTCTTCCGTGACGATGGAGATCAGTATTCCCTGGAAACTTTGTTACAAGCGGCTCTTTTCGTCGATACGGGTTCAACCTGGCATCAACCGACGCCGGCAGAAGCATATAAACCGCCGTACATGACCGGGCATTACATCAAAGAATTCAGTAAGCTCCCAAAGCAAGTTCAAACCATCATCGGAGACCTGCTGGACAAGAAGAAGGAGGCAAAAGTTGAACTTGAACACGACGATGTTGACTTCGACGAGTTGGAATATTTCTAAGTATGAGCTAAAATCAATTGAAATAAGCTACAGTAGTTCTACGTCAATCACGTTAAAATTGCGTTTTCTCCTTCGCCGAGCCAAAACGGCTCAATCTCTCTCGGCGGTAAAATCCAAAAAGTATCGTCGTCCTCGTCAAACTCATCGTCTGAAACTTCGACAAAAGATTTTGAATTGAGCGATATCTCTTGATCGAGTCCAATGTACGAATCAGACATGAGATAGACGACTAACTTCGGGCTGCGAGCGCTGGGCGACGAGCTCGACGGACATTTCAACTTTACGCTTGCGCGGTCGCCAAACGAAATACGCCGCAGCGCCAGAAGTTCATCATTCGCCGAATCTCCGATGACGATCCACCAGCCCTCCTCCTTCACTTTTGGGAAACGCGGCGTGTATGAATTCGGAGCCTTAGATCCACACTTCGAGCCCGCACGTTTCAGCGTCACGTGTACCGTCTTGTTCTTCGCATCGCCCTTTGTGGTCTCCACCGTTGCCTTTGCGTCGATCGACGGCAACCTCAGGCAAAGATCAATCGTTTGATCAACCTTGCGAGCGCTGATGCCCGACCCGGCGAGAATCTTTCGAGCTCGACCCTTGTCCCTCGCGCACAGATCCATCAATTGAGGCAGGATGGAGACATTTTGTTTCTCAAGATATCTCAAGTTGTCGCGCTTGACATGAGGCAGCGTCAACAAAGACGACTCGGTTACCATTCGACCCTGCATAATCATCTGCATCAGATTCATCGTGTTCAGCGCCGTTTGAAGCCATCCAGCATCAGAGGTGACGTCGATCATAGCTTGTAGAATACGAATCGCTTGATCGAGAACACTCTTGGTATCCGTGTAATAATCGCTCAGCGGTAGAGGGAGACGGAGGAAATGACACTGAAAGAGTAACGACGTCTTCACGTGCGGGTCCTCCGCCAGTCGAACGTCAACTTCAAAACCACCAGCGTCGGCGACAACTTGCGCCAACTCTGTGTTGAGTTTATCCTCGTTGTGACGCACCGGTAACTCATCGTATTCTGCCACGCCGCACAATGTCTCGAGCAACGTCTCGAGGGAGCTATTCGCTTTGATGTTTGCGGCGAAGAGCGCGACAGAAGGATATTGCAAGTAATAGTAAGAGGCGACTCTGCCCAGCATGAGGGGTTCCAAACTGTCGTCTTCATCATCGATCGCGATGCATCTCGCGTCTTCCAGTAATTCAAGAGCATTCTCAACTAAATCGCTGAGGTACTCGTTCAAGTTGTCCGACTGAATCGTATCCAAGTTGTAATACGTTGGATTTTTCAATAAGCGACGGAAAAAATACGTCCACGTCAGATAGTCCACGGCGTCCTGTTTCGTTTTAATCGTTCCACTGACGATTTCGGCGTTAAAATGATCGCACAAATTTTCAGACAGACTCGATTCCACTGGGAATGGTTCGTACAGAAACTTTTTATAGAATGTCTTCTTCGGTTCGTGCACCAAAATGACGCAACATCCAGATTTGTCAAACTGTGGACGACCCGCGCGACCCATCATCTGAAGGACATCGGTGATAGGGAAGTCTTGGTACCGCTTCGTCTTGCCATCGTAATACTCGGTGCCTTTAATCACGACCAAGTGCGCCGGTAAGTTGACGCCCCACGCGAGCGTAGATGTCGTCACGAGCACTTGAATCTTGCATTGCGCAAACAATTCTTCGCACAATTCACGATCTTCCGGCGCTAGACCAGCGTGGTGTAGACCGATTCCGAATTGCAACGTGTGTTTCAAAGCGGGATCCTTCACTTTACTCAGATGAATACTGAGCTCGTCGCTGCTCATGTGCACAAAGCCATCCGGTCGCTCGTCGGCAGCCGCGTACGCAATCAAGTCCAAAGCCGTCAAGCGCGTTTGACGTCGACTCGATACGAACACGAGAACAGGTTTGTCTGGACTGTGCGTGCGAATAGCGGCGTACGTCGGTTTGTTCATGGTCATCATGCGTGGACAGTAAAACTTTCCGGGAAAGCCTTGAATGTGACATTCAAGTGGCACTGGGCGAACCGACGGTCTGAAGTTGAACAAACCCTCTCCCTCGATGCCGAGCCAATCGCCGAGATCTCGCGCATTCGCCAAGGCTGTCGACAAACCAATAATTCTGACGTTCGATCCCGTTCGTGCGGAAATGTACCGCATACGAGATACGATGACTTCCAAAATAGGACCTCTGTCGCTCGCCAACAAGTGAATCTCGTCGATGACGACCAAAGCAACCTTGGTGACGTAGGCGCGACTCTGCCAGTTACGACTGATACCGTCCCACTTTTCGGGCGTACTGACGATTATGTCCGCTTGCAAAAGCGCGCGAAGATCGGGCGTGTAGTCTCCCGTCAACTCCACCATTCTCAGTCCAAGCGTGGGGCACAAGTTCTTCCGCCAATCCTTGATGCGTTCTCTGACCAGAGCCTTCAGCGGCGCGATGTAAACCACTTTAGAACCGGGGGAATCACGGAAAACCTTCATCATGGCCAGTTCAGCGGAAATTGTCTTACCCGAACCAGTAGGCGCACCGAGCAAGACGTTTGTGTCGGTGTGGTACAGAGTGTGGAACGCCTGCGTCTGAATGGCGTTGAAGTGGGTAAACTTGTTCGCATACATCGACTCGTAGACGGGATTCTTCAACGCCGATCGCGGAAGAGGATCAAGATCGAGAAGCTCGGTGTGCGGCGGATGCTCCTCGGGTAGAATCAAATGCTGGAAATTCAACTCGACGAAAGATTCACACCCCAACCACGTCTCTGACATTGCTCGTAAGAAGTATTGCGACGGAACTGGTTCAAAAATAGGAATTGTGAAAGCCAAGTATTGCGCCCCGTCGTTGCGTTGCTTCTTGCTCAGATTGAACGTCTCCGTGTGATAAATGTGCTCATTGACGGGATCTTCGACCCAAATGAGCCATCTCTGAAGGGCACCGTGCATGGCGTCCCTCCACTCAAATTCGGGAATGAGAGTGACGGAGATGCGCAGGACGCTTCTCGTGATGGGTTGAACTACGGCCGTCATGTTCAAATGCGGCATGGATCGCATGCACGATTTGATCTGTCCGCCTATTTGAGCATTCAAACGTAACATACTACCGATCTCTCCCGCACTCATATCCCAGAGACGGTCCAAAGTCGCTTTCTTTTCCTCAAGCTTGAACAACACCTCGGGCTTGAGCGTCTTTTCAAACTGTCTGAGCTCGTGCTGGTGCGGCCATATTCTCAAGTCGCAAGATTTACTGACTGTGAGTAATTGCTCCGCAAGGGACGGCCACCCGCGTCTCAAACAGAGCTCGAACAAAGCGCGACATATCCGGCTCGCATTTTGTGAAATGTACATGCTGTCGGCGATGAGCGAGAACGACTGCATGTTTGCTCGCGAGATGTACACCTGCAACAACAAGTTCACCTTACCGACTTTGTCCGTCAATGATGCTTTAATATCAATCGGAACGATGCGTCGATTACGTCTGAGCGTTTCGAGCTCAGGTATTTCATCCTCTCTCGGTACGATGTTCTCGAACTCACTTGAGTGAGAAATCATGTGAAAGATTTCTGGCATCGTCATGTGTCGTTGCATGAGGCTGTCAAAAATTTCCATCGATTTCACTTGAATGTAAAAGTGACTCGCGGTGCGACCGGCTTCTGTTTGATACAGTTGACCACTGCGCTCGTCGAACCGAATCATTTTAGCTCTATCGAGCGTCCTCGCCGCCTCTTTGATGAGTTTGCGACGATGGTCGAGTAGACCCGGATCGAGGCGAACATCGTCCCACGTCAAGGCGTACGCGAGAGGATTCTTCTCCATTCGCGTGTGCAGGTAAGAGTAACCCAACCACTGTGCACCTTCGCGAACATTCGTCACCGTCCCGAGCGTGACTTCGGCGTTCAAGTTGTCAGCCAAGTTGCTCACAAACTGTGACTCGATGGGTGTAGAATGTGTGAGCATTGAAACGTAATGCGCCAAGTTCTTGTGCTCTGTGATGATTACGCCTTCACCCGAGGTGTCGAAACCCGGACGACCCGCACGACCGAAAATTTGCTGAACATCTAAAACGCCCAGATTCCTAAAACCACCCCGTTGTGGGTCGTAAAGCTGTGTGCCCTTGATGACGACCATGTGCGCCGGTAAGTTGACGCCCCACGCGAGCGTGGCGGTGCAGACGAGAACTTTGATGACCCCGGCGGCGAAGAGCTTTTCGGTAAGTGAACGATCGGCTCTGAGCATGCCAGCGTTGTGGCATCCGAGTCCTTTGAGAAAAAGCTCCTTCAGCTCGTTGTTGCGACTTCTTGAGACCTGTTGCGCAAATTCATCCTTGCGTTCGTGTTGATCGTTTGAGAATAGTTCCATACCGTCTTGGGCGGCGGCAAACTCAGCGAGTTGCTTGGCTGTTTTCACGGTATCTTTCCGACTGTGGACAAAAACCATGGCTTGTTTACCGTTTCGTAAAGCTTCACACGCTTTGTTATACGCGATCTGCGCCATGAGCGTTTGTCGTTTGATGGAGTTCTTTTCTGTGATGCCGATGAATTTCTGTGTCAACGGAATAGGTCGGTAAGACTGATCGAAAACAAACAGGCCACTGTCCTTATTCACGCCCAAAAACTGCGCTACATCTATCGGATTAGGCAAAGTCGCCGATAATCCAATGATTCGAATCATGCTCTGCGTCTGTTCAACCTGGCGCAAGGTGCGCGCGACGAGAGTTTCAATCACCGGTCCGCGTTCGTCATTCAACAAGTGAACTTCATCGATTATGAGTAAACGCAGTGTGCTCGCTATGGAGACTTCCCCGCCCTTACGAGTGATGACATCCCACTTCTCCGGAGTCGTCACAATCATCTGAGTCTCTTCGAGTTCTCTCTTGCTCATTTGTGTATCGCCGGTGAGCTCGGCGACGACGATGTCGAGAGGCGCGAGACGCCTGCTGAATGCATCAGTCACCTCCGCCGCCAAAGCTTTCATCGGAGCGACGTAGACGATTTTGAAATCTTCTGGAAGATACTCTCCGTTTTCATCGATGTGCAGTCCGATTTCGTGTAAGATGGTGAGCATAGCGATATTCGTCTTCCCGGCGCCCGTTGGGGCGCACACGAGCAAGTTGTCATTGGTGTGATACGCCTGCGGAAAAATTTTGCTCTGGATTCTATTGAGTGTGGAAATACCACGGAACGCAGGTTGTGCCCATTCATCCAGTTCCTCAATCGCAACGGAGCGTTCCCCAGCGGCTATGGGTCCGGGCTCTCGCGCAGGGACGTTGATCTCTTCGTATCCATCCTGGTGTACGCTTCGAGTGGTTCCAGGCGGCAGCGCCTTACGTCCGCCATCCATGCCCCGCCCGAGACCTCGCAAGCTCGCTAAGATATCATCCGGATTACTCGTGCTCGGAGCTTTTTGATTCTCCCAATCGCCCTCCAGTAGAACATCGAAACCGACGCCGACTGACTGTAACCATTCCATTACGCTCTCGCCCGAACCCGACGCCAACTTGCGATTTGCTCTGCGTTCCTCTTTTCTGCGAGCTTTTTCTAGTTGCTTATCCAAAGTACTGGTGATCGTCACGACTCGCGCCACAGATGGGCCATCATTACCAGTTTGAGTGCTGAGCGTCTCTCTCAGTAACTGCACTCTGCTTTTGATGGCGGCGGCGAGATCCGTACGGCGCTCAACCACTCCAGCGATGAGTTCAAATCCGAAATCACCGAGGTATTCGTACAGTTCAGCGGCGCATTCATCGTCCGAAATCGAAGTATTCATGATGGCTCTACCGACTGCGGCGGCGATAGCCTCCCACGTTTGATCAAGTGCGTGAGCGCTATTCGTGACGAAACTTTCACACTGAGTCTTTAGCCATCTCAGCTGTGTGGTCGCGTCGCTCTCCGCGGGACTCTTCTCATGAAACCGCTCCCCAGGATGCGCCAATCGTTCGGATTCAATCCTCGCGCGCTCAGCTTCATCGAGTTCGCTCAGATTCGTCTTCATCTTGAGTTTCAAATCTTGAGCTCGGTCGTTCAGTTGCGCGTCGACGGCTCGATGCAATTTGATGTTATCGCCAAAGGCGCGACCGGACGTCGACGTCTCCCCGACGTCCAATAGACCATCTCCTTGCGCGAAAGCAGATTTGATGCGTAACAGACTCTCCACCTGTGTTTCGAGCTCTCGCGCGAGCGGCGCGCTCGCCTCCACTGGTCCGAGCGCTCGTCCCAGAGACTCAACCAATTCCTTTCGTATTTCGCGTTCACGCACGTCGAATACTTTTCTCGCCGTCTCATAATCCGCCATATATTCCTTCTCTTCCTCCAACTCCCGTCGCTCGCGCGCGAGCGTCTCAACCAAACCGTTCGTGGCGTCCCACGCCGCCGCCGCGACGTCCCCGAGCGCCTCCTCCGTCATCGTGTCGTTCCCCAAAAACTTCAACACAACGCTCATGAACGCCCGACACTCTCGCAACACATCTTTATCGTCGCACGCGCGCCCGTCTCGCGCCACTCGTCGCGCAAGTCTCGCGCTGGGCCCCGCGTTCGCGTCGTCGCCTCCGCTCGCGTCGCCTCCTCGCCATCCTCGAAGCGTTTCATCTCGTCTCACTCGCTCCTCGTCGACGTCGATGACGTCCTCGACGCTCTTCGCGAACGCCGAGCGCAGGAACGTCGTCAATCGCGGCGGCAGTCTCGTCGGTTCCGCGATCGCGCTCGTCATCGTCGTCGTCGGCGCGCGCTTTTTTCGCTCAACCTCGGACCGCGCGCGACCTCGAGCGTTCGAGCGCGAACGAGCGAGAGCGAGAGAGACAGACGACGCTCGCGTCTCGCGACGCGCGACGACGACGACGACGTCGACGACGACGCGCGACGTTGTGACGCGTCTCGGACGGCAGACGGACGGGTGGACAAACAAACAAACAAACAAACAAACAAACAAACAAAAACACTCCTGTACACCTTCTTTACAACAAACTACGTCGACATCGACCGTCTCCACCGCGCGCGCTCGACGCTCACGCGTCGGGATCAAACGGTACTAATTTCCCCTCGTCCACTAACCCGGCGTCGATGAGTTTCTGCCTCGCGCGCTCGACGCACGCCCGCGCCTCGCCCATCTCTCGCGCGCACTCCCTCGCCAACGCGCCCACGCGCGCCGTCGCCTCGTCCACCCCCCTGGCCTCCATCACCTCGCGCTCGAGCGCGAGAAACCGTCTCGCATCCTCCGTCGCGAGCACGACGTCCACGCACGCGCGCTCCTGCGCCTTCAACGCCCGCGAGAGCACTCGCGGTCGCGCGCGAAGCGATTCCAGCTGTCGACACATCCATCGCGCATCCTCCGTCGGTACCGATCGCGCGTTCGACGACGACGACGACGACGACGACGACGACGACGACGACGGTTCACGCGCGCCCGTCGTCTCCACCATCACACCACCGTCGTCGTCTGCCGAATCGTAATCACGACCCATCCTCACCCCGCGCGTTCCCGCACACGTCTTCTCGGCGCGCGTCAGTCATGTCCCTCGCCGCCTTTTTCGAGCGCGAGTTCAACTCTCCCAACCCGGCGATTCGCGAGGCAAACGGCGTGCTCGTTCGATCGATCGCCCTCTTCGTCGGCGCCGTCGTCTTCTTTCGATCCGCCGGCGACCTCATGGCGGTGTGAGCGACCTCGAGCGCGACGACGATCGATGGATCGATCGATGATCGACGCGCCTTGACGTGTAATGACCACCACCACCACGCCGCGTACCACCGAGACGACGACGACGACGCGCGCTTTTCTTCCCTCTATCGCTCGTGTCGTTCCGTTCCGTGTCGTTCCCGCATTCGCGCGTCCCCTCTCGCGCATCACGCCGAGACATCGACGGCGGCGACGGCCCGAACCCTTCTCCCGTCACACCGCGTCGACGTCACCCGCGCGCGCGCACGCGACGACGGACGCGACGAGATGTTGGACATTAATCTGCTTCGTCCGGATAAGGGCGGCGATCCGGTGCGCGCGACGACGACGACGACGACGACGCGACGGAAGGATGGATGGATGGATGGATGAAATGTTTCGAGGGCTCGCGTGGATGGATGGCGCTCGCCGCGACGGAACGCGAGGGGACGGTGGTGTGTGCCCGCCCGATGGCGTGCGTGTGCGTGTGTGCGTGCGTGTGGACTGACGAGCGAGCGTTCGACGATGCGTCTCGGCGCGCGCGCGTAGGATGCGGTGAGAGAGAGCGAGCGACGGAGGTTCGGGCGCGCGGAGGACGTGGACGACGTCTTGGCGCTCGACCTGGAGTGGAGACAGGCGAGACACGAGCTCGATGCGATCGGTGGGGAGTTTAATAAGGCGAATAAAGAGGTTGCGTTGTTGATGAAGGCTGGTAAGAAGGAGGAGGCGGCGCCGCTGATGGACAAGGTGAAGGAGATCGATCAGAGGAAAAAGGCGGCGGCGGAGAAGGAAAAAGAGCTCGAGGAGAAGACCAACGCGGCGTTGTTGAAGCTCGGGAACGTCGTGCACGATAGCGTGCCGGTGTCGAACGATGAAGCGAATAACGCCATCGTTCGCGAGTGGGGGACGAAGCGGGAGGAGGAGAAGTTGCCGAACCACGTGGATTTGATCTCCATGTTGGATATCGCCGACGTCGAGCAAGGCACCGAGGTGGCGGGCGGACGAGGCTACTACCTCAAGGGTGCGGGTGCGATGCTGAACCAAGCGTTGATCAACTACGCGCTCACGTTTCTGTCCAACCGCGGTCACACGCCGCTCGCCACGCCGTTTTTCATGCGAAAGGATCGTATGGCGGAGTGCGCGCAGCTCGCGGATTTCGACGAGCAACTGTACAAGGTTACCGGCGAGGGCGACGACAAGTACTTGATCGCCACGAGCGAACAGACGTGCTGCTCCTATTTGCGCAAGCGCTGGTTGAACACAAACCAGTTGCCGATTCGTTTCGCTGGCTATTCCACGTGCTTCCGTAAGGAGGTTGGCTCTCACGGCCGCGATACGCTCGGTATTTTCCGCGTGCACCAGTTTGAGAAGGTTGAACAATTCGTCGCCGTCTCGGGCGAAGGCAACGCGAGCTGGGAAGAGATGGAGCGCCTCATCGGCAACGCGGAATCCTTCTACCAATCTCTGAACATTCCGTACCAAGTCGTCAACATTGTGAGCGGTGAGTTGAACGACGCCGCGGCGAAGAAGTACGATCTCGAGGCGTGGTTTCCGGCGTCTCGCACGTACCGCGAGTTGGTGTCGTGCTCCAACTGCACCGATTACCAATCTCGTCGTTTGGAGATTCGCGAGGGCGCCCCGAAGAAGGGCCCGGAGAACAAGAAGGCGTACGTGCACTTGCTCAACTCGACACTCACCGCCACCGAGCGCACCTTGTGCTGCCTCATCGAAAATTGGCAAACGCCAGAGGGTCTCGTCGTGCCGCCGCCGTTGCGTCCGTGGATGAACGGCATTGAATTCATTCCGTTCGTGCGCACGCTCGATAAGAAGGGTCGTCTCGTCGACGTCTCTCCGCCCCCGGCTGATTTATTTGCATCCAAGGATGCATCCTTTGCGCAAGGAGGCGACGCCACCGTGTACGTGAACGCGGGACCGTGCGCCGCTTCCAAGGCCATCTCGCAAGTGCTCAAGAGCAGCGGCGCCGCGGTCAAGGTTGAAGCCGCGGGCTTGTGCCCGGATGACATCAAGACCGAGACGGACAACGCCGCTCCGGTCTTTGTCCAGGGAGATCTCGTCTTGTCGACTCCCGTGGCGATCCTTCGCCACCTCGTCAAGTCGAACCGCGTCGGCGCCGGCTTGTACCCGAGTGGTCCCAGAGAGCAAGCTCGCGTCGAAGCTTTGCTCGAATCCGCCACCGCGGGCGTCGACACCGTCGTGGCCAAGGTGGAAAAGGCGCTCGCCTCCTCCACCTCTGGTTTCCTCGTCGGCACCTCTGCCTCCATTGCCGACGTCTACTTGGCCGCCGTGTGCGAATCCGCCTCGGGTTCCACCGCCTTCGACGCCTGGCGCACCAAGGCTTTGGAAATCTAGACATGCTTCCGATTTCTTTCCTCGAGTAATATCATTCTACGCTACTCTACCACTACAATCGTCTACTTGTCGCGACGCTAATTTTTCACCTCCGCCGGCCCGCGAACGTTTCGGTGCTCCTCGAGCTCTCTCGCGAAACTCTTAAACTCGTTCGCGTGCGCCACCATGCACTCGTGCAGGGCGACGAACTCGTCCACGCACTTTTTCCCGCGCTCGCGCTCGCTCGCGAGCATGAAACACGTCAACGAACGCTCAAAGGGCGTCCCACACGACGACGTTCGAAGATCGGCGACGCAGGGACACGCGAGCGCGGCTTTGACCTTCGCCATCGGATCCGTCTGGTCGGCCGAGGAGGACGAGGCGTCGGTGTGTGACTCCGCGCGCGTGATGGCTTCGGCGAGACCGCCGAACGCGGCGTCGGGCGCGCGCGGAGGGGTCTCGGGAGAGATGGACGCGGACATCGCGCGCGCCGAGGTGTGACGTCACGCGCCGTTCGTTCGTATGGCTACTTGTACTACTGATGACAACAATGATGCGCTAATCTATGGTTCTAAATAATACTTGGTTTCTTCCTTTGAATGGAAGAAATGTTTTCTGAATGGATGGGTGTTTGTCGGTGAGGTAACGGACGAAGTCGGCATAACTCGCCACGGGCTCGCCGTCGGCGGAACGTCGGTGCGGGAATAGTTCAGGGAATGTGCAACACGGAACGACGGCGAAAGGCACGTTCAGCTCTAGTGCAGCATCTATGATGGCTTCAGTGGCTTGGTCCGGGTGCATGCCGACCAAAAGAGATGGATTGATTTCGCGAACTCGATCGCCGACGGCGGAATTTCGCAGAGACCAAAACTCAGACCTGACATGCGTGAATGGAGCAATGTCCTTTGCTCTGGAGGAAGTGGCGATCGTGCGCGGGATTTCAGAAGGAAATTCTTCGAACTCCGCCGTCAAGGTAGCGGTGTCGTCGGTGGACGGCGGCGCTCTGGCGACGACGTCGTCAAGGTCCTCTTCCGTCGCGACTTCAGTGTACGCGATGAGTCGCTGCACGTGTTGTTGCATTCGCCTCTCCTTTTGTTCGTCCGCACACGCGACCCACATCTCACTGCGAAGCCACGCATCTCGAGCGTCAGGTTTCGCGTCCGCTCGAGCGCCGCGTCGACGCAGATTGGACCACGTCGCGCGCTGCCTCGGCGTCAGCGAGACGCACCGAGGCTCCACGAGCACACAACCGACGCCGTGATTCACGTGAAATTCAAACGACAACGCCCCAGAACCACCCGCAATATCGGCGACTACCTTGTGTTCTCGTCCACCCGCGCTTGTCTCCTTCAAACGAAACGTCTCCACGCACCACTGCGCGAAGAGTCGATCGCTCACGCACTTGGCTTCTTTATTCGCCTCGCCGTGCGGATCGTCCTCGGAACGCTCCGCCGCCTTGGCTCGCCTCGACCGCTCCCTCGCACGCGCGCGACTCTCCCTCGCGTTCCGCAGCTCCTCCTCCGACGCATTGTGTCGCTTCGTGCAGTTCGGGTCCGCGCACAACTCGCCTCCCAGCACAGCCTTGCACAGTCCAAACGCCGACATCGACGACCGCGCGCGTCCGCCGTCCTTGCCCTTCGTGACGTCAATCAAACCTCGACTCGACCTCTTCCCGAACCGCGCCAACATTTCATCCGTCGTGTTCGCCACGCTTGCCACCGGCGCCGCCCTCTCCACTCGAATGTTGCGAGCCTCGACGTACGCGCCGCTTCTCGTCCCGACACCGTCGACGTCCCGCGACTCCGTCTCCCACCCAAACGACACCACCGCCCCCTTCCGCACCGTCTTCGGCACCGGTTCAGAGACAATCTTACAAAAAATTGTCGTCGTCGCGTTCCCGCGCGAGTCCTGCATCGCCTCGCGCGCGTCGACGTCGACAAACGTCAGCTTTTTGCCCATCCTCGCCACGCGCGTCACCGTGCCCGTCGCCCTCTCTCCCGTCTCTCGCGCGTCCATGGTCGTCAACGCGCGCGTCGCGCGACGAACTAGACGCGGTCGCGGTCGCGCTCGATGTTGGACCGCGAGTCGTGACGAGACGCGCTCGCTCGCGGGCGAGACGCGCGCCATCGTCCGCGACTGGCTGTGAAGGCGCTGAGTCGGACTCGGCACAGCGCGGCGCGTGCATGGTACGTGACGCGCGCGCGACGGGCGAGACGATGCGATGCGACGCGCGAGAGGAAGAAAAAACCATCCGGAACGCGACGCGCGCGTCTCGAGCGCGTCGAGGGACGCGCGCGCGCGTACGCGACGGGGAACGAACGACCGCGAGGGTTTCTTTTCGAGCGCGATGCCTACGTGGACGCGCGCGGATGACTGACTGTGCTCGACCCGTCTCGCGCGCAGCCTCGTAAGGGAATTCACCCGCTGTTACACACCCTCACCCTCGTCGCGACGAACGGTTCGACGACTCGCGTGCCGACGACGGTCAAGGCGTTGGGAAACCTTTTGTTTTTGAGCCTGGACGCGACGAACCACCCGGCGTACACGGGTAAGGTGATCAAGGGACCGGCCACGGGACAAGCGGCGAAGTTTAAGCGTAAATTTGATTTCTTATCCGATTCTTCGAGCGCGAGCGCGGGAACGAAAGAGTAAAGATGATGACAAGAGAAGCGATCGGCGTCGACGCGGGGGTGTGCGCGCGCGCTGGACGGCTGCAGAAGACGACGTGGACGGTGCGACGCGCATCCACGGTGCGACGCGCGACGAGAGAAGGTGACGATGGTTTCAGGGAGAATGGTGAGAGCGATTGGATGGAAAAGGCGCGCGCGACTGCGAATAAGCGGGCGGCGGAGTTTCGAAAGGATCGGGGGTCGCAGCCGGGGGCCAAGCAGACGGCACGGCGGTACACGCGCGCGGGTAGAGATGCGGATCGCGCCCGCACGGCAGCCGTTCGAGGGTACGAGATGGATGACGAAGGGAACTACGTCAAGCCAGAGCCGAGCGTGGAGGAACTCTTGCGCGGAACGGCGTGGGAGATGGATCCGAGACGAGACGCCACGCAATTTTCCATGACAAAGGAGGAATGGAAAGCAGTCAAGGCGGAGGCTCGCACGGCCGTGTATCCGCACGATGCGGTTGCCATTTTTGAAAATGCCGGTCTGCGACGCATTTCACCGGAGATGGCTGCATCCATGCTCAAGCTCATCGCGCAAAAGGCGCAGCATAGTCGATGTGACCGCGAGGAGCTCGCCGGATTGCGACGGGACCCACGAGTGGCGCACATGATTGGCACATGTGTCGCCGCCGCGAGAATGAAGAGCGATACTTTGGCCGCGGAGGAAGTTGCGAAGTGCTGCTGGGCTCTCGGTGTGATCGCCGGCGAACGGGCGAACAGCGCCGAGCTCGAAGTTTTGGCCAACCGCGCCGCGGATCTGATGGCAAAGCTTTCGTCGGATGAGATTGCAGACATCTCGTGGGCGCTCGCCATCTCGCGTCATTCGTCCGAAAACTTCTTCCGTGAGCTCGACATTCACGCTGCCATGAATGGGTTGAAAGGTTTCCAGGCGTATCAAATCACGACGGTGGCTTGGGCGTTTGCGCACCTCGGGCACAAACACGCGGGTTTCCTTGACGGTATCGACGTCTGGGTGACTCGTGCGCCGGCGAGAAATAAGGACATGTCCAAGGAAGACGCCGCCGCCGCGCAGGTACATCGCTTCAACGCAACGATACTGGCTTCGCTCGCGTGGTCCTTCTGCGTCATGGATGACGCTCTTGATAGCTTATTCTTCCGGACGCTCTGGGCTGAAATCCTCAACCGTGGGGAGCACGACGCGCAAGTGGTGCACGAGCGAGAGGCGCACCATCACGGCGATGAACACCACAACGCCAACGTTTTCGGTCCGTGGAAGGGCAGACAACTCAACCAGTTACATCAGGCTGCCATCACCGCCGTGCGCGCCGGCTTTGACCCGTTACCCGACGAGTTGGGCGCCGCCGCCGACGAAGCGTGGAACACGCAAAGCCGTCCGCCCGTCGTGTCGTGGTTCCAACGCGACGTCGGTGCAATTTTATCTTACATGGGAGAGAAATACGAGGAGGAAGCCCTCGTGGCCGGTTACAGATGCGATTTGTTGCTTAAAGATGCCAAGCCGAACGGCGTTGTGATTGAGGTTGATGGACCTTCGCACTTCGCTCGAAATGACAAGACGTGCGCGTTGGGACAAACTCGATTGAAGCAACGTCAACTTGAGGGAGAAGGTTTGGCTGTATTTCCCATTCCAATTTTTGAGTGGGACTTCTTAGAAGATGCGCAGCAGAAGAGCGATTACCTTCGCGCAGGCTTGGATGCTATCGAACGCGGCGAGAAACCGCCACCTCTTGAGTTGGACGTCGATCTCGAAGGGGCGGGCGGGGAAGCCTGGAATCGAAGACCCATGAGCACGATGGGTGATTTCCAGAAGTGAATTTAGTAGCGATTTGAACGTCTTTTGTTATGATGGAAAGTATTTACTACAACTCGTGTCACGTAAGTCTATCCTGAATTGCCCTCAACCATTTTCTGCCGGCAAGGTTGGCCTCGAGCATGTCGATGTGAGCCTCGATCTTTTCTATCTTGGGGTAGTTGACTCTGCACGAAAACAGCAAACGTTCCGGGAGCTCAGCTTCGTTTTCTCCTTGAATGGTTGCCCCAACGTCGAGAATCAACTTACCGAGAGAAGTGTGTACGGTTCGTAGGCCGTTGAGCGCGACATTACTAAAGTTGTGCGCGTCGACATTTATTTCCAAGGCGCCAGAACGTTCGATGTAAGACGAAGTTCTGTTCACCATGAACGGTTTACCGTTACCGTGGTTCACCGCTTGTCGAACGAGCCACGGCAAATGCTCGTGTCCAGTCACCACCATGACGACCATCTTTGTCTGCTGACGAATAACCATCTCGTGCGGGTGTACGTCCACCTTGCCAGTACCATCACCTTTGACATATCTTCTTAATAATTTGAAATCGGGTGGCAGATCTTCCCAGTCCTCCGTCTCTTCCAGCGTCTTGAGCGCAAAGTCACTGATCTTGCACAACAAGACGACGTTATGGCCCGGACCATTGTGCTCCTTCTTCGCGAACATGCCTCCGGTGGGCTTATAGTCGGGAATCATAATGTTAACGATGATAACCGTCGGTATCTCATCTCTAATTTTCGTACCGAGATTGCCATCAAACAGATTTTTAATCCAATCGCCCACTTTTTCGTCGCTTTTAAACGACAACACCCCCTGCACGTTGTAAAACGGCGCCTCACTAGGAATTTTCTTTTTATCTTTCTTGTACGTCTTCCCTCTAAGTTTAAAACCCACGCCATCGACATTCTCCGTCCAAGACGCGTCGCTCGACTCCTCGGCTAACGTCTCCATGCCTTGCTCGTACAGCGGCACGACGCATTTAGACATTCCGGTGTCCTCTACGATCTCTTCCACCTTCTCCTTCGGTCCGACCGCGCTCATCCATCTGATGAAGGACGATTGCTTCACCACCGGCGCGGGTTCATCCGCCACAATCTTCAATCTCTCCAGACTCTTCGCACGCATGAAGCTCGGCGCAGCCGCCAAGTCCTCCGCCGCGTCGAAAAACTCCTGTTCCTCCGACGCTCTCGGCGCGATGCTCGCCCGCGGCGCTTCATTCACCGCCGTCTGCTTGGAGGATCCACATCCCATCTTCTCTCACCGCTCTCGTCGCGCGCGCGAGCCCTCCGCGATGCGTGCGTCGCGTCAAACGCGCGACTCAATCCGATCACCCGTCCGTGGTTTGACGCCGCGTTCGAGCGCGCGCGTCGACGCGTGGCGCGTTTGTGCGAAAATTTATCAACGCGCGTGTTCCTCGCACGTTCACGTGCGCACCCACCGACGCGCGCGACGTCGATGTGTGCCGCGTGCGACGGTTCCCACGCAACGGTGCGATCGTCTCGAGCTCGGGACGAGTGTCTATGGACGATGTTACACGGCGGCTAAATCGCGAGTCTCGGCGCTCGCGGTGACTAATGGTGCTGATCGTCCGTCGTCACTTTTTATCCCCTTCGTCATCGTCGTCGTCATCGTTTTGGAAGGGTTCGTCGATGGGTTCCGCCTCGACGAGACGGATATCCGGCGGGAGCGTCGAAAAGGCGTCTTCGTACCGGGACGCCTCTTTGGGGGTTAAAAAGAGCAACTTGCGATCCTTGGCGACGTCTGGGATCTTGATGTGCGCCTGGGTGTCGTCATCGAGGGCGTAGATTGGCCCGCTCGCTTCTCCGCGAATCTGTGCGAGCCACAACTTGTGATGCTGCTCGAGCTCAGAGCGTTTGAGTCGCTCTCGCTTGACGACGCGGTCACAGAGAAGACGGAGCGTCTCCAGACCGACGCGCGCGCGACGGAGCATCTCCATCTCTTCGAGTGTGGGTGTGCGCTTCTTTTTCGTGGAGACGCGCTGACCGGATCGCGCGGCGCTGGCGTTCACGCTGTACTTGGCGCGCATCGTCGATCCGGGATTTCGTCGCTCTTCGATGCTGTGGCGGGCGCAAAACGCCAGCGGCTCCGGCGATTGCAGTGGAAGCATGTGCCATCCACATCTTCTGGCGCAGAGCGGGTGAAAGACAATCGGGCAGTTCTTCGCCGAGCACGGTATGCACGCACCGTCGTCCAGACGACACGCCGAGCATCGAGCGTTTTTAAACTGGGAGCAAATCTCGTCCAAGCCAGTGATGGCAGCCGGTCCGTCGAGATACAAATCCGTCTCCATGCCTTGCTGCCAGTGCGCGCACACGACGTGACACCAGCGGTTTCGACCACGATTCGGTGTTTTCACGACAGACGTTCCCGGGGCGTTCGTGTCGCGAGCATCGGCGTTCGCATCGTTCGTCTCCGCTTTACCGTCTGGAACGGATTTCGCCGACGTCGGCGAGCGCACCGTCGCCTCGGGCGTGAGGGTCTGTGTCGTCTTCGGTGTTTGCAGACGCGGATCTATGATGGTCCTCAACGCACCGCGCTTCACCGGGCACAACAAGCACTGCACTCGAGGGTCGTACATGGCCCCGTCGCCGGCTTCGCGCATGTAGCGCGGCGGACGAGTGCCCGGATGACCGTTTTCGCGTTCCATGCGCTCCGTCTCGTGGCACGGCCAGCATAACCACTCACCCTCGGGAATGTTGGTGACGCCGTAACACTGCTGATGCACGCACATTTCACAGCGCTCGCAGAAGACGATTTCGTTCGGATACTCGCTTTCACCACCCGCGCAGACGCAGCAAAGCGCGTCCTCCATGGCGCCGGATTCGACGAGAGGATCGCGCATGTCTGCACCGGCGAGCTCACCTCCATCAAACTGCGCCTCCTCTTCCTTGCCCTCAGCGCGGAGACGCTCCATGCGCCATCTTCCACCTCGCCATCGTTCTTCGTATTGAGACGTCTCTTCCTGGGCTCGTCGCTGCTCGTCGCGCGCTTGCTCTTCCGTCGGAAGCGCTTCCTCCACCTTGCGCAAGAGCTTTTGAATAAGTTGTCTGTTCACGTGAGACGTCCTTGCTAAGACGGTCTGCGCTCTGTAAATTTCAGCGACAACTTCATCATCGGGTGCAATTTTGAGCACATCCGTCCGCACTTCGATGCGTGCGAGCTCGTTTTGCACGATTTCAACCGGATCCGGAAGCGTCTCGCCCGGGCCGAGTTGCGCCTTGAGTTCGGCGAGCTGTTCCGCGCGCATTTTCTCCATGTTTTCTCTCCGCCTGTGACATCTCGGAGGTGCAGACGCCGTACCGCACACACCCTGCTTACGAATGACGCACACTTGACACTTGGGCGGACGCATACTCGTGGGAATACCATTCGGACCGGATTGCTCCGGGATGACGTCCTCCAGCGTCTTCGGCGACGGTGGTACTTTCGCACTTTCTAGAGTCAAGCGGGTGTACTCAGCCAACGTTTCGACTGGATGCGGAACCTGAGCGGGATACAAATACGAATCTTCACTAGGAACCTCATCCTCGACCTTTGGCGAACCATCGCTCGTCTCCATCGCGCTGTCGCTGACTCTCGCCTCTGACCCGTCGATGCGCACTGGAGCCAACACTTCCTCCTTGGCTTTTCGCGCCAACCACTGGCGTGCGGCAACTTCTCGAGGATCCATGACCAATTTGATCTTTGCCGGCGTCCCCATGGATTCGTTTTTATCCCGAGTCTCGACGCTGTCGCCGCGTAACCAAGACATGAAATCATCTTCTTCTTTGACATCCTCGATGTCGGCGGCGGTGAGACCCGACAAGTCAAACAAGCTCGAGACCAACCTACGAATCTCATTCGTGTTCAATCCTTTCATGGGCTGATTCAATACTGTCGACTCACTATTTTCGGCGCGCGCCGGTGACACGGTCGTCTTCAAAGCTGACGCAGTCGTGGCTTCTTCCTTCACTTCCTCTGGCTGAGGCGTCGGCGGCGGAGTCACCTTGGCGGGCGTGTCTTCGGTAGCTTTCGCGGGAGTCACTGCCGCCGAGCTTTCCCCGTTAGCTATTCGTTGCGCTTTCCTTTCCAATTCTTTTACGTGCTTTTCGCAGTAGCACATGTAGTCTACGTCTTCCGATTTCTCTGTCGATCTGATTTCCATGCGCGCACCGCTCGTCATGGCGCACATGGGATGCAACGGAACGGAGCAGTTGCCGTAAGCGCACTGAATGCATGCGCCGACCCCGTGTTGTTTACAGACTATACATGTCAAATTTGTGCGGTCCGAAAGTAGCGAGTTCGTATTGATCGGCTCCATCAGATCGACGTCAGCTAGGAAAACCTCTGGGATCCACTGCGCACAGAAGAGGTGTGCCCAACGCCCATCTGCGGTGGGTTTCAACGCGCCACCCTTCACGGTGCACAGACTACACTGCTTAGCGGCGCCGCGACTGCTACACGATTTACAATTCCAATCGCCTTGCGGAATGATTTGAATTCCGTAGCACAGCTGGTGCACAGCTACATTGCACTTGTCGCAAAACAAAATCGGATTGTCGTCGTATGAGTCGCCATCAAAACACACCGCACAACATTCATCAATCTCATCTGGTCTTTCTAACGGCGAAATACGCGTCACTTGATATTTCTTTGTGTCAGCTTTCGGCTTGACCGTCTTCTTGGGCGTTTTCTTTTTCTTCGCAGGCGTATCGGCTCGATTCAGCACAGCCATTCTCTTGCGCTCCATCATTTTTCTCTCCTCTTCCTTGTCCTCCTCCTGGAACCCGTGGCAATAATGTCGTCCTAAACCAGGAATGAGATAATCCGCATCACATTGCATGCAATGCACATCCTTTGGCGCCAGCGACTCGATGTCTCGCCTATTCACATCGCGGAAATGTTCCTCGCACCACTTCAAAAAAGGCGCAGCGGTCGCATTCACCGTACTCTGACCCGGTGACAACGCCCACACTTTCGTCGCATCGTTCGTCTCCTCGAGCTTCTTCTGACGCTTGTAATCTGGATACTCCTCCATGAGCAAGTTCTCTTCTCTCGTCGCTTGCAACCGGTCACAAAGCGTAGCAAACCTCTCGTCTTGGCCATCTTTGTCTTCGGGCACTTCGGGCGCACCCGCAGCCACCTTACGCGCCAACGCGCGCCAAGACGACGCCGTCGCGTGCGAGGCTCGACGGAGAGAATCATTTTCGTCCACATTCGCCGACATATCCACCGTTCTCACGCTCGCGCGATCCCCCAAGTCCCGAGATCGTCGTCCCGAGTCAGAAAACGCCTCCCCCCGCTTCACCGCGAAGACGCGCCTCGTCGAGCGAACGCGATCGCCGAACGCCTCGACTCGTTCGACGCTCCGCCTGGAAACGTTTTCTTCGAGCGACTCCCGCCCGAAGTCACCGCGTCGACGCCTCGCGTCCGGTTCTGCGGCGACGACGCGCGTCTTCGTTCAAATCACCGCGACGTGACTTCAAAGCTCGGCGCGGGAGGTCGAGCACTGCACGCGAGAGCGCACGCGGCGCGGGCGAGCACGAGAGGCGCGAGGGACGTTCGAAGAAAATAGAGCGCACGCTCTCGCGCGACTCGCTCGAACGGCGAACGGGTCGCTCGTCTCAAACGGTGGAGGCAAACGGTGGAGTCGAAGATCGGCGAACGATGGGGACAGACGCGGAGGGCGACGCGCCGGAGACGTCTAACAGAAGGCGAGGGAGAGACGCGGACGAGGAGAATGACGGTACCGGCGCGAAGCGCGAGAGAGGCGAGGATAACGCGACCGAGGGCGCGGAAGCGACGGTGAGCCCCGCCAAGAAGTTGGCTGCGGCGTCGCCGTCTTCGCCCGTCCGAGGAGCCTACGCCACGCGAGAATCGCACCTTCGCAAGCAAGAACGCGACGGTGAGCTTAAATGGAAGGTTATCAAGAATGATGGCAGCGAAGAGAGCTCGAGGTTGCTCATCGCACTGAAGAATATCTTCAGCAAGCAGTTGCCAAACATGCCGAAGGAATACATCGTGCGCTTGGTGTTCGATTCGAGACACAATTCGATGCTGTGCATGAAGAACGGCAACGTCATCGGTGGCATCACGTATCGACCTTTCCCGAAGCAGAGGATGGGAGAGATTGCGTTTTGTGCGGTGAGCGCGAACGAGCAGGTGAAGGGCTACGGTACGCGTTTGATGAACCACATCAAGGAATACGCAAAGGATACGGAGAACATGACGCACTTGATCACGTTCGCGGATAATAACGCGGTGGGTTACTTTGAAAAACAAGGTTTCACGAAAGAGATCATGATGGAGCGCGAGAAGTGGTACGGTTACATCAAAGAGTACGACGGCGGGACAATTATGGAGTGTCAGCTGGACGGACACGTCTCGTACGTTGACTTTGTGAATCAAATAAGAGAGCAACGCAAGGCGGTAGAAGCCAAGGTGAGGGAAATGGCCACAGCTCACAAGGTGTATCCTGGACTCAAGGATCATTTTAACCCCAAAACGGAGGACGGAAAGTACACTCCGATCGACGTCAAGCACATCAAAGGTTTGAAGGAGGCCAAGTGGGAGGCGCCCGAGATGCCCAAGTTCCGATTAGTGTATCCCGGTTGCGGCGATGGATTGCCCACGCGTGAGAATCTACACAAATTTATGCGCGCGCTCGTCAACATCATCCAGGCGCACGCGGACGTGTGGCCGTTCGCCGAACCCGTGAATCCCATGGAAGTACCCGACTATTACGAAATTGTCAAGGACCCGCTTGACTTGGAGCTGATCAAAGAGAGAGTTTCCAGCGAGAAGTATTACACATCGCTGGAGATGTTTTGCGCGGATTTCCGTTTGATGTTCCATAATTGCCGATTGTACAATTCTCGCGACACAGTGTACTTCAAGTGCGCCAACAGACTCGAAGCTTTCTTTGATTCCAAAATTGCGGCCGGGGTGAATTGGAAAGTCCGCGAGCCACCGACGAAACGATGATAGAACGTTATCGAATTCGTTCGACGCGTTGAAAGAGTAGACTTGTAATACCTAGAACGGAATAGCACCACTGAACGCTCGATCCGTCCCACACACGTCGGCTCGTCAGCCATGCGGTGAATGCACGACGTCGGCCTACACGAAATGCGTCCGCCGATCGAAGAGAAGGCACCCCGCGATTCGATGGAATCCGCGTCGTCCTCGAGTCCGGTGGTTCGATGGAGCACGCGCGCCCTCCCACGGGAAGCGACGCTGAAGAATGAGCTCCAGATTCCGATGGGCGTGGTAATCACGCCTCTCGACCTGACCGCCTCGTGCGCCAACATCGCTCGTCTCAAGTCTCCCGAGCGTATTGCGAGATGTTCGAGCTGTTACGGGTACATCAACGGCCATTGTCGAGTCGATGCGAGCGGATTCGCGTGTTGCATGTGTGGGACGTACACGGTGTGGCAAGATGCGGCGAAAGGTTCGAGATATTCAAAAGGTTTGGCGACGACCCAGAAGTTACCGGAATTAACGACGGAGACGTACGAGTTCGACGTGGCCAGCGAGACGATCTCATCGACCGTGAACGGGGAGAAAGGCGGAAACGAAGCCGAGGAGATTTTAGACGAGAACGACTGGCGACGGAGAGCGGTTAGAAACGACGCCTTGGAACTGCGTCCAGGGAACGGACGTGCGATCGTAGCCATCGTGGATCTGAACGACGCGGGTGAAGAGTATTGTGAGTTGGTCAAGTTAGCGCTTGGAAGCGCGATCGAAGCGGTGGATGGTGAGGATGTACGATTCGGCGTGTTCACGTTTCGAGGCGACACGCTCGAGGCGATCGATTTCAGCGGCGATGGAAATAACGACGTGGTAAGCCTCAGATATTTCGATTCGCACGCAAATCCGAAGAAACGCGGGTTCATACGTCGCGTGCAGGACGTAATCACGTCGGTGAAGGATGTCTTGTCATCACCGTCGTCGCCCACGACAGCTTCAGGTTGGAAAGAAGTCGTCACGAGCGCCATCGAGGCTCACGTAGGAACGCCGGAGGATTCGACGGAACCCAACGATTCGTCTTCGTCAAAATTCGGTAGAATATTTGGTCCAGTTTTAGATGAAGTCTTGAACGTGATTGATCAAGCCGTCGATGAAGGTTTGGTGTCTAGCGCGCGAGTCATATCCTTTCTTCGGGGTGGTCCCAGTAGCGGCGTGGGAAGTTGCAGCGTCGATCGCCTCACGCAATCCGTTTCTGACGTCTTGCTTCAGGACACAGTGCAACCGACGGCGGAAGACTTTGAAATGGCTTCCCAAGAAGCGGATGAGTTGATGATTCCCGCCCATGATCATTATGAAAGTGTGGGTGAGAGATGCCTGTTACACGGCGTCGAGGTGGACGTCGTCTTGACGAGCGACGACTTCAGCGACCTGAGTACGCTCGCACCACTCGCCGAACGAAGCGGTGGGAACGTGTTGATGTACCCTAACAAACGAGAAATACCCATCGTCGGTGATGTCCATCGATTGCTGCGGAATGAAAAGGCGATAAACGCCACTCTTCGTGTGCGCACGACTGCAGACTTGGAAATCGCCAACGCGTACGGCGCCTTGCATCCGGATAGAGCCTACGTGGGACTCTATCACATCGCATCCTGTGCGACGAAAGATGCTTTTGCGTTTGATTTCGATTACAGCACTAGTGCGGGTCTGGAAGAGGAGTTGAACTCTCGTCATCCAAAAGTACAACTCGCCTTTGAGTACACGTGCATTGAACGACAAGTCGTCGAAACTGGAGGTATCATCGTACGCCGTCGTCGCCGTCGTCGTATTCACACCTGTCGGGCGAACATCGCTCGAAGTGCACGTGATGTTTATAAACATGTCGACGCGAACGCCATGATGTGTTTGATAACGCGGCAAGTTCTCGCGACGTCCGAAGACGAAGGCATGACTGAAGCTCGCCAAGCCTTGGTGGACTGGTTCATCGCGTTTTCGGCCGCGGCGGAAGCCACGAACAACGCGTTTTCCTTCGTAAAAGATACCATACCGAGGCTCGTGTACGGATTATTGAGGTCAAACGTCCTGCACCCGATCGGGCCTCATCCGGATAGGCGCGTCGCCGCCGTTTCGCAGCTCAAGAGGTTGGATCCGGACGAGACGGCCACGTTCGTTTACCCGCAACTCTTCGAGTTTTTCGCGACCGACGGCGATGATGAGAGAATCAGTGACGTGCTGCAATGTCGCTCGCCGCTTCTTCCACTTCGTCGAGAGATGGTGTACGAACAAAAGGACTCGAAGTTCGCCGGTCCGCGCGTCTTTGTAGCGCGCTGCGCCGACGAAATCATCGTCGTTCACACCGGAGGAGAGCCTTGGTCCACGTATCCACCGCGTCACGGATCGGCGTTAGACGTAGAGATTCGTCGGATTCGAGAATCGTGCACGTTTCTGCCTCGTTTAACGCACGTGCGCATCGGGCTCGATAACCCGGAACCGCTCGACTCGAGACTGGTGGAGCACCTCGAGTGTGAGGTCTCCTTCGGACGCGGTTTCGACGGATTCATCGAATTTTGTCGAACGCAAGGCATTGAGAAGGCGACCTAGTCATCGCGTAGACGTAGTCACGGTTTGTAGTGATGATAGCAAAGACAACGCTAGCACGAGTGTCACCGCCTTCCTCCGTGCACGCCAGTCAGAGCGGTTTAAATTCAAACGTCGGGGAGGTCGAGGAAGAGCGTTTTGACGATTAGTTGAAGAGGGATAAATCTTTGAGAGTGGTGGTGTTAAATGAACACCATGTCTTAACACCGCCGACGGTGGTCGGCAGCGTCGATTTTGGTTTTTTTTGTAATTTTTTGAAGTTGTAAGTTCGTCAGTTCTACCGGTAAACAATTTACGCGGAGGTGAACTTGGTGACGGCCTTGGTACCTTCGGAGACGGCGTGCTTGGCGAGCTCACCCGGCAAGATGAGGCGGACCGCGGTTTGGATTTCGCGGGAGGTGACCGTCGGCTTCTTGTTGTATCGCGCGAGCTTGGCGGCTTCGGTGGCGATCTTTTCGAAGATGTCGTTGATGAAGGAGTTCATGATGGACATCGCCTTGGAGGAGATACCGGTGTCCGGGTGCACTTGCTTCAAGACCTTGTAGATGTAGATCTTGTAGGTTTCCGTCTTGGACTTGCGGCCAACCTTCTTGGCGCCGGACGGCTTCTTTTGAGCGGGCTTCTTGGCCATTGTGTTTGTATTCGCGTTAAGGAATGACGCACCCGTCGCGCGCGTCGCCCCACTCGGTGGCGAAAATGCCCCGTCGCGTGAGCGCGGGTGAGTGTTCAGAGTCACTTTGCATCGGAGGGTTATGACTCAATAATTGACGTCTCAATCACATCATCAGCCAATCAAAATTGAGAATTCACCGAAAACGTGCCCTCATGATCACGTTCGCTTAATCGACCATCTATGACTCATGCACTACGAGTGTACCTAGGGTACACGCAAAAAATGATTGGCTCTCACGCGATTAACGGCCAGAAATTGTGCCCTCTGATTACTATACGTAATCAAGACGAAAATGATCTATCAATCGCGCTCACCGCGCTCACGCGCGCGCTCACGCGACGCCCGCGCGATGGCGTGCGTCGGGCGACGCGCGCGACGAACGCGTCATTCCATAACGCGAATACAAATCAAAGATGTCTGGACGAGGTAAAGGAAAGACCGGCAAGAAGGCCATGAGCCGATCTGCCAAGGCTGGCTTGCAATTCCCGGTCGGCCGTGTCGCCCGCTACTTGAAGGCTGGCAAGTACGCCACGCGCGTCGGTGCCGGTGCCCCGGTCTACTTGGCCGCCGTGCTCGAGTACCTCGCCGCGGAAGTTCTTGAATTGGCTGGCAACGCGTCCCGCGACAACAAGAAGTCGCGCATCGTGCCGCGCCACATCCAACTCGCGATCCGCAACGACGAAGAGCTTTCCAAGCTCCTCGGCACCGTCACGATCGCCGCCGGTGGTGTTTTGCCGAACATCCACTCCGTCTTGTTGCCGAAGAAGTCCAAGAAGTAAATGTTTTACTCAAACTTCCTCCACAAAAAGATCAAAAATTACAAAAAAAACGGGCAAAGTCCCTCAACCAAACCATGGTGTTCATTTAACACCACCAAACAGAAAGATTTCGTCCCAGTGTTAACTCAAAATGTGAACGTCGTCCTCTCTAACTACCAACCGATGCCATCTTGTGGGTGTGGGACACGTGTGTGTGCGCGTCGACGAGCATTAGATGGGCGAGCGTCGAATCATTTTGGGTTGTATTACATTGTCCACTACAGTACTACGTGCACGTGTAGTCTCTCACTGACCGCACGGCCGTGCTACGTAAGATTCCTCTGGGGTCGCGCTACGCGTTGGCGTTGGCGTCGATGGCGCCGAGTTGCGTTCTCGGCAAGTCCTCGGAAATTTTTCCTACCGATGGTACTCTGTTTTCTAATTCGCTTATTTTCGCCAAGAGAGCTTTTTTCTCGACTTGTCGCTTTCTTTCAAGCGCTTGTAAGTCGTACTTGATCTCAGTCGCATCTCGTACCTTGTCGAACGCCGCCTCGCCGCCCGACGTGAATTTTTCACGCAAGCGAGCGTAGACTTCGTTGAGTTTGTGCATCTGACGTTTCATCTCTTTGTTTTCCTTTTTCAACGATTCCACGGCAGCCTTGTCGCGAGCATCACCATCATACGCGCCACTCGCGGCCTTGGCTTTCTCTTTCGAGAGCTTGGCAAACGCCGCCTTGGCGAGGGCGTACTTCTTTTCCAACGCATCGCACCGTTTGCTCAGCTCCTCGTTCGACGCGACCAGAGCTGAGACTTCTTCACCGTTGTCGCTAGACGAACCGTGGCTCGATTTTTTGTTTTTCGCCACCTCCTCCTCGTACACTCTGATGGCTTCCTCGAGCACCTGATCAGACTCTCTCGCTCGCTCCTCGAGAAGCGCAATGGTCTCGTTTTGTTTGACGATTTGCTTGCGAAGCGCGAGATGCGCCAAATGCACGTTGCCGTTCGCGGAATCACCGCACTCGATGTCGCTCTCTCGTTGTCGCATGAGTCCTTCAATCTTTTCGCTGAGACGCTTCGCCTCCGCCTCCGCCACCGCGCGGAGAGACTTCTCCTCAAAGAATTCGGATTTAAGGTTCGCGAGTTCCTCTTCTGCGCGTCCCCGCGCTCGCTTCGCCTGCGTGAGTAATATTTGTACGTCCGCCGACGAGCCGCTTCCCTCGCCGTCCACCATGGTGGCGGTGATTTCGGCAATTTCCTCCCGAAGAGAGGCAATCTGTCCCACGGCGTCCAGGCGATGGCGTTCGAGCTCTTCTCGTCGTTTCTCGCTCTCCGTCAAGTCTTTCTCGAGTCGAGTGCGCATGGCGTCGCGATCATTCTCCAGAGCCTTGACTTTTTCCTCGAACGCGCGCACGGCTTGCAGCGTGTCCGGGGTCATGGCGGACAGCGACTGTTGATGCTCCCTCGTTGCGTTTGAAATCGCCCCGCGCTCAACCTCTTCCGTGTGCGGCTCTTCTCGAACTTCTTCAACGCGGGTCGTCAGCTCTTGAACGCGCGCCTCGAGTTCAGCAATCTTCGCTTCGCGCTCCTTCGCCTTTTCTTCCCCGTCCTCCAACGCGAGCGCCATCAGATTCTTCTCTCGGTCAGCCTCGGCGAGTCGACGGCGGAGCGCCTCTATCGCCTTGTCGTCCACCTTTGCGCCTTCCTCCTCCAATCTCGCCTTTAACGCCGCAATTTCTCTTTGTTGCCGCTTTAACATCGCGTTGGTCGCCTTGTTCGCCGCCACCTCGTTCACCGTCGCCTTGTTGATGACGCGCTTGGCGCGTTGCGCAAACTTGAGCGTCGAGTGAGTCTCCTCGCAGTGCGAATGCGCCGGCGTCATCGCGCACACGATGGCGGTTTTAGAGTTACCACCGAGAGCGGGTTGTAAGATGCGCGTCAACTTGGAATCGCGATACGGTATGTGACCTCCCTTGGATTCGACGCCTTCGGAGAGTTTGTTGATGACGACGCCGAGCGTCATGAGCGACTTGTTGATGTGCGCGCCTTCTTTGGCGCGTTCGCCCTCCGCACCAGTCTTCGACATTCGCTCTGACCCCGCTAAATCCACCAAATTCAACGTCGACACCAGCACGGCCGCGTCGTCGGCACCGCTGGCCTTGCCGTCTATGGCTCTCGACTCGATGATCATTCGGAAAATGGTGTGTGACCTCGAAGAGTGCATGTTCATATTCGTCGCCCCGACGTGTCTACGCTTCGTCCCTCGCTCGAGAAGCGATAAAACTTGCGAAGGCATCGTGACCACCTCCTCCCTCAATCCGAGCACGTACGTTCCTCGGTCTTTATCTTCGCGAATCGATAATTTCGCCGCGTACTCTTCCGAGTCGCAGTCGCCCGCCTCGGCAGCGAACAAATCCACCATCTTTTCGTTGTATATTTCCAGATAACTCACACGAATCAAGAATTCTCTATCGCTCCCTTGTCGCCTCACCGCATCGAACACGTCTCGAACCGCGAGAGGAATCACCCCGAGCTCTTCCTTTGATCCGTGCATCGTGTGCGTCTTCCCGCTCGACGTCTGCCCGTACGCGAACACCGTCCCGTTAAACCCACTCAGGACGTTACTCACAATCTTCGACGTCGTCGCCTCGTACACCGACTTATTATCGCTCGTCTCATCGAACACTCGATCGAACACGTAAGCGCCGGTCGCCGACGTTCCATCCTGCTCGCGCGTCGCTCCGTCGTCAGTCTCTCGCCGGATTGGTTCCCCCTCGCGACAACGTCCTCGTCCTCGCCCTCCGCGTCGTCCCACGCGCCGACTCGCGCGCGTGACGCGAGACGAGAATACAATGTCGACCCCTCGCGCGCGTCACCGTTCGCTCGGCGACGCGGTATCTCCCCATCGCGCGCGCACCTCGTGTGCGATCGTGTTTTCCGACACCACCCACGGCACGACGCGTCCCGCGCCGCGCTCGGCGTCGTTCAGCGGCCGCACGCGCACGGCGACGAAAACCTTATCGACATCATCGTCGCCGGCGCTCATGACGTCGAATCGCGCGATCGGGCGACGCGCGCGCTTCGTTGTGACGCGACGGTTCGTTTCTCTCGGCACCGGGACGAGGCGACAAAGTGCCAAAGGGCACGTGTTGCGGTGTGTTGTGTTTAAAATGAATGGAACGATGCGCGCGCGCGAAAGAGACGATCGAGTGACGCTGCGCCGAGCGAGTGTCGCCGGGTGAGTGTCGCTACCACCGCCCGGAGACGCCCATGGCGTATCGCGGGCTGCTTCGAGCGACGAAGTCGACGGCGACGACGCGCTCGGCAAAGACGACTTCGGGAACGTGGTTTCTATCGATGACGAGTCTGCCGTAGGAAATCTGAACGGGCACCGTGGTCGGGCTGACGGTGGTACCTTCGGGTGATTGGTCGACGTACACGCGAGCGGTGTAGTGACCGTCGCTGGGAGGTTGGTTTTCCGCCGCTTCCAGGGAGATGTTGATCTCGTCGACGCCCGAGGCGAGCGCGGCGCGAAGCGCGTTCGCCGTCCTCTCTCCGCTCACGTTGAACACCAATCGGTGTTCGCGACCCAACATCCAATTAACATCGTCGATGTTTCCGTCGTTAAGCGCTTGCCTCACGCGCGAGCTGCTCACCTGGTTACCCAATCCCATCGCCGACCTCGTCTGCGCGGGCACCAAGTCGACGACGTTCACCGTCATCCCATTCTGCGCGCCAAACGTCTTCAGAGCCTCCACGTCTCCGGCCGCCTTGTATCCAAATCTATAATTTTCCCCGGTCACCACCGCCTTGACGTCCATCTCCGCCAACATTTTCACGAAAGCCTCGGGCGAGAGCTCTCGCACGTCTGAAAACGCCAACGCGTGCTCGCGCAAGGAGACGTTTTTGCCCTCCACGTTCTGACTCCAAAGCGCCAACACGCGCGCTCGATCGCTCGGCGCCGTGATCGGTAACCTACTCTCCCACCCCAACGTCTCAGCCATGCCCGAAAACGACACCATGACGACGTCTCCGAGCGTCGCCGCGCGCTCCGCCAGCGCAAAGTGTCCCCGGTGCATGGAGTCAAACTTCCCTAAACACACCGCTAACGGTCTCTCCGTCCCATCACCGCTCTCTGTCGTCGACGCGAACGCACGCACACACACGCATTCGTCAGTCATCGTCTCGCTCCTCTCACCGCTTCTCTCACCGCACGCGCCCTCGCCTCGCGCCCTCGCCTCGCGCCCCACCCCGCGAGAAGAGAAAAAAATAGACACACCTCGCGTCGGAAAACCCTCCACGCGCGCCTCCGCGATCGCACACCGCCTCGACCGTCGCGTCCGAGACGTTCCCACGCGTTCGCTCGCGCGCCATCGCGCGTCCACGCTCGCGCCGGCGACGGCGACGCGCGACATGGGTGGTCGACCGAACGCCGCGCTCTGCCGGCCGGCGTCTCCGAGTCCGAGTCCCCTACCCGAGGGGTCAGCACCCATCCGTCCAATCCACAAAATAATCGACGGGTCATGATCGGTCAATCGCACCCACAGCCGAGCCCCCCTCGCCCGCCCGACGACGACGTCGACGCGCCGGCCGACCGAACGACGCGCGGACGGCGTCGTCGGCGACACTGCGTCGCACGCGAAGGCACCGACGCGCACGATGTTTACCCTCACGGCGAAATGCGCCGTCGCGACTCCGGTCGCGGCGACGCGCAAGAGCGCGCGCGCGCCGCGCGCGAGAGGTGCGTCGAGCGACCCGGCCGACGCGAGGGCGACGCGATGGCGCGATGGATGCCGGCGCGATGGCGCGCGAGGAGGATTGAACGCGCGTGTGGGTGGGCGAGCGCGCGTCGATGGGAAGGGGAGAATATCGTCACGCGCGATGGGGGCGCGAGGGAGCGGTCGCGCGCGTCGTGGGGGCGTCGCGCGCGCGTACATGCGAGAGGTTGGGGGCGCGGACGAGACCCTAAAACCTGAGCTCGCGCGAGGGGGGGAGCGCGACGGGCGCGGTGGTCGTCCGTATGGACGATCGGACGCGAGCGTGAGATCGACGCGACGGTGAAGACGCCGCGGTGGCGGATCTGATGGGCAACGCGATGATGAACGCGCGACTGACGTGAATTTTATTTTCTGACTCGACAGTGATCCGCGCCGCGGGCTTGGACTTTTCCGAACTCGAGGAATCTGCGGCGCCGCAACGCGCTGTCCGCAAGGATGGCTTGAGCTCGAAGGAAGCGAAGCAATCCAAGCGCTTCCGCGCCGCGCAAAAGTCTGTGCCGCCCCGATTGGAGTCGCAAGCTGCCGACGCGGCGATTGAGCTCATGAAGAGCTCCGCGACGGCCAAGTTCGACGAGTCTGCCGAAGTGCACATTCGATTGAACATTGACCCGAAGTACAATGATCAACAGTTGCGAGCCACCGTTGCGTTGCCGAAGGGTACCGGTAAGACCGTTCGCGTCGCCGTGTTGTGCGCTGGTGACAACATCGCCGCGGCGAAGGGGGCGGGCGCCGACTTCGCGGGTGATGACGACTTGGTTGACGAAATCGCGGGTGGTATGATGGATTTCGACTTGCTTGTCGCGACCCCGGATATGATGCCGAAGGTTGCTAAGCTCGGGCGCCAGCTCGGTCCGAAGGGTCTTATGCCGAACCCGAAGGCGGGTACGGTGACCACCGACGTCGCGACGACTGTTACTGAGTTCAAGGGGGGTAAGGTTGAGTTCCGTGCGGACAAGCAAGGTATCGTGCACGTGCCGTTCGGTAAGCTCAGCTTCAGCGCCAGTGACTTGAAGGAGAACTTGCTCGCCGTCGTCGGCGCGATTGACGCGAACCGACCCAGCGGCGCGAAGGGTGTCTACTGGCGCACGATGTACATTGCGTCGTCCATGGGCCCCTCGGTGCAAGTCGACGTCGCTGCGGCGCGCGACGAAGTCGCTGTCGCCTAAAAAAGTTTGTTCCATTTTCAAAAAACTTTCGCGCGCGACTACGTATTAGAGAACTACTAGCCTCGGAAATAAAATCCAGTCATATTCATTTCATTTCACCCTCACTCACCTGGTGCGGCACGGGATTTTGAATGCGATGCGGCTTCATCGTTCTCATCGATACGTCAAAATGTACAGTATTGAAAAATCTAGCGGTGCTAAGATAATGTACTCGGGTATGAAATCGTTTTGAAGGTCTGCGCTGACCAAAGGATCAGTGTAAATGTCGCTTGAAGGTCGAAGCCATGATGCTTTCTTCGTCTGTACTCCTTGCGACTCACGGGCAGAATTGATGCAGGAAAGTGGTGCTCCATTGTGCTGCATGGTTCTAAGTGCTTATAGCGTACAAAATTAATTTATTTTCATGGTTTTCAAAAGATTGTCCCGTCAAGTCAGAATCCATCTCCATCGCTGTGAGGAAAAAATGACCGCAGCCAACGCGGAGCTTCACTGGAAGTTGCCCAAAAGTGAACCATGAGAAGCAAAAGCTGTTGAAGCCATACTGGAAGCGTTCATGTTCATGAAATCATTGTTCACAAGTGAATCTGGTAAGGCAGCGATATCAGTCGCTTGAGAAGTGTGCCTTTGCTGCGCGCCGTCGACTTGAGTGCTGCCAAGGGTCTTGCTGTGCCAATTAGCAGCTGCTGCTGCGTCTAAGTACTGCGATTCCTGAGCCACGCGTGGATTCATCGCCGCTATCGCGGCAGCGACAGATTGTTGATACATAGAATCAGGTGCTTGCGTTTTCACTCCGTTCATGTGTTGACGTGCTGATGCCGCAGCCATTTGATGAGTGTTCATCCAACGTGTATCAAACGCGGCGTTTCCGGTCAAATTTTGTTGATTGACAGTCGCATTTCGACGAAGAATCTCGTTTGCCAACGCCATCGTCAACGCCGTATTATTATCATACGTCATACCGTTGGCCATGGCTGTCTGTAAGAGCAACGCTTGTTCCAGATTGAGGTTACCCCCGCTGAGCAAACTCGCGGCGGCATTAGGGTCCACGCCGAGTAGTGCCGCCGGATCAATCGGAGCGCCGTGATTGATCGGTAGGTTCATCGTTCTGTTCATCATGTGCAACTGTGGATTCTTATTGTACGACATATCACCGAGATCGGCGCCGTACATGCGACCGTCCAGACCCATCGTCGCTTGATCGGCGCTCGTCCCGTGATAAAAGCGACACGACGCTCGGAAGCATCGTCCGTTTTGATAATCACGACATATCGGCTGCGTCGTCTGCGTCGGAACAGCCGCACCTTCGGCCGCGTCGTGCACGTATCGACAGTTTTCTCGAAAGCACGCGCCCTACGAACGATTCCAAAAAGGAGTAATATGAGAAAGTCAGTCTGGGACCGCTTTTTCGCCTCGGACACTGTATGTTCTTGCCACGAAAACACGAGTCACGACTCAAGAACGTACCTTCAAAAAGTCCCTACACACTTCCCGGTCCGCGACCGGGGAACACACCGCCCCACCGCCGCCGCGCGTCGCTTTCGTCGCGTCCGGCGTCGCGCCGTCCATCGCGAGAGATGATTCAAAAGTCTTTCCACCGGATTTTCACCCGTTCGCGCGCTTTCACGCGTCGCCCGCGTCGCCCGCGTCGACAATTACCACGATTCTCGTCCCTCGTCCTCCACGTCGTCGCGCCCGGAGACGTTCCCGACCACGATTCACGACCGCGTTCGTTCGTTCGTTCGCGCGTTCGACGCGTGAAACCGCGCGGACGAATCCACGGCTCGCGCGTGCGTTCGCCTCCCCGCTCGACGGTCCGTCCTCGAGCGCGCGCGCGCGTGTGCCACCCGCCCCGCCCCGGGACCCGCGCACCGTTTCCGTCCAACCCTGCCCCGCGCCCGGTCGCCGGCGCGCGAAGATCGCTTTTTCCCGAGATTTCGCGACGCTTTTTCGCGCTTTATCGTACTTTATCGCGCGAGCACGCGATCAGGGTGGAGATTTTTTATGTCCGGGTTTCATCACGGGCCCACTGGCTCACTGTTTGCGCGTAGGCGGTGCGGTGCACGCGGGTGGCGGCGCCGCGTCCGCGCGGCGACCCTTCGGTCCAGTGGTCGGGGCGGCGCACTCGCGGGTCGAAGGCGTCGCTCGAGCTGTGGGGGAACGGACGCGACGGGACGGGACGGACGCGCGACGACGGGACGCGGGAGGGTGGGGACGCGCGGGCGACGACGCGTCTGGGGATGGACGTACAGAATGATTGCACGATGGTGCGCGGTGCGTCGTGCGCGCGCGCGCGGCTATGCGTCGGTGGGGGGCGACGACGGCGCGGCGACGTCGACGGCGCGGCGAAGGTGGGCGAAGGCGCGCGCGGCGCGACAGGTGGAGTCGGTGAGGAGGACGGTGTCGGAGGTTTCGTCGGCGAGGGCGAGGGCGTCTTTTCTCGCCGCTCGTGCGCGTTTGGCGGCGATTCGAACGCTTTTGCGGAGAGCTTCGTCCGTGGCGGCGTCGTGGACCGCGCGCGCGCGGTCCAACGCAGCCGTCCAGGACGCGTCGAGGACGTCGTCGTCGAGACGGAAGCGCGACGCGCGGTCCGGCTGGATGATGATGGGCGATGCCGATTGGTGAACGTCCGGCGCTCGAGCGAGCGCGACTCTCGGTGCGCTCACGCGTCCGTGGATGACGCCGAAGACGAAGGACGCGAAGACGACGAGCGCGCGTCTTCCGAACACGCGCGTCTTGCTCGGATTGCCCGATTCTCGCGCATCAACCGCATCTACCACCGGCGTCTCGATACCAACATCTGCCGCATCGCACGCCGCGCGCGCGACTCGCTCGTGCGCCGCCTTTGCTTCTCGAACGACGTCTCGCAATATTCGTAAGACTTCTTCCTCGACGTCGACGTCCTCGGACGAGTTCGCCTTTCCCTTCGAAACGCTCCCGCTGCCTCTGCGACTACCGTCCACCGTCGCGTCTCGACCGTCCCTCTCTGCGCGCTCACCGCTCACCCTACGTCGACGCGCATCGGGCGTCGTCAACGCGACGCGTACTCTCTCCCTCTGTGTTCGAATCGTCGGCGTCTCGCATCCCTCCGTCGTCCCCATCTTCGTCGGCTTCACCGCGCTCGCTCCCCCGACGTCGCATCTACTCGACGTCGACGCGCGCGTTGTTCCGTCTCGTTCTAGCCATTCGCCCTCGCGCGCGTCGTCCCACGCGCTCGCGCGTCGTCGCCGTCGCCGCTCGCCGCCGCTCGCCATGGCACTGTCCCCCGGCGTCACCCTCGTCGACGCGTTCCATCCACCGCTCGCGCCCGGCGTGCGAAGCACATCCACGCGTGTTTTCGCCCCACTCGGTCGCATCGTCGGCGTCACCGCGTCCGTCGCGCGCGTCGTCGCCCATCTTTCAAACGGCTCGTCGTCAACGGTCGTCGGCCCCGCGCGAAGCCGCGCGCGAAGGCTGGACATCGCGCCCTCTCGTCGACGATGACGACGACGACGTCAACGTCGACGCGCGCGCCGTCGTCGTCTCGCGCGCAATCTCGAGCGACGGTTCGCCGGAGAATGACGCCGCCGGAGAATGACGGTTCGCCAGAAGGATGCGCTCGTCCGGTCCACCCGACGTCGCCGCCGCCGCCGCCGCCGCGCGATCGCCGCACCGTACGGTCGATGTCGCGCGCGTTCGCGCGCTCGATCGTCCGACGCGCGTGGCGATCGCGTCGCACACCGAGGCGCGAACGCTCGCGGACGTCGTGCGCGCGCTCGTCGAGGATGTCGCCGACGGCGACGCGACGCGCGCGGAGATTGAGGTGACGATCGCGCGCGGGACGGACGCGGGAGAGACGGGCGCGGACGTCGTCGCGCGAGACGACGGGCGAGGACGGTCGCGAGAGGAACTGCGCGCGCTGCGCGACTGTCTCGGAGATGAACATGAATCGACATTCGTCTCGGAGACTGAGACGACGCCGCCGCCGACGACGCGTCGCGCGTGGCGAGCGATTTTCGGCGTGTGTCGAGGCGTGGAGATCGTCAGTAGAACTCGAGGGAGCGCGGAAACGACGTGTTTGACGTCGAAAGACGGCGAGGCGACGCTCGGGACGTGCGTGGAGGCGTGGAACGAGCGTTGGACGACGACGACGACGTGTCGATCGGCACTCTTTCGAAATAGAGTGGCGCGCGTGGACATGGTGGAGAGGTACGCGATGACGCGGGCGGAGCTTCGTTCGATCGTGTTTCACGCGTGCGTGTTGCGGCCGTGGTTGAAGATACGATTGGTGATGGACGGTGCGGTGGTCGAGCGCGTCGAGGAGGAGAGACGAAGCGTCTTGGACGGTTTGCGAACGGCGTTCGGCGAGGAGGCGGATCGGTTGTTAGCCTTGGATCACGAGAGCGCGGACGGAGAGTGGCGAATCCGCGGGTACGTAAATCCACCCGATCGTCGATTCGGTTCGTCGGAGATGCAGTTCGTGTACGTGAACGGAAGACACGTGCGAGGGAAATCGAACGGCTTATACCACGCAGTCATGCGCCAAGAAGAACGCGCCTTTTTGGGTGAAGGCGCGCGCAATCTCGGAAAAGGCTTCCCGGCGTTTCTCATCTCCATCGAGTGTCGAGAAGACGCGTTCGAGATCGTGCACGACCCATCGAAGACCTTGATCGAGTTTCAGGATTGGAGCCTCCTTGTTCGTCACCTCGAGGAAGCCATCGTGCGAGCTTGGCCGGTGCGCGAGGATCCAACGACGGAAGGTTCGGATCGCAACGTCTTGAAACGTGCACACGGCGATGCATGCGCGTGCTGTCCGCCCAAAGGTCCGTTTAGGCAGTCTGCTCTTCTCAAACCACTTCCCACCGCCGACGCGGCGCCGGTATCGGCGGAGACGTCGCCGAATCCTGTCTTCGATGCCGAAGTCCCGATCATGGAAGCCTCTCGCCGAGCGTACCTCCGTCCTCCCGCACACCTTGAACGACACGTTTTGTTTTCAGTGAGCGTTCTGGGTCAAGTCGGTTTGAAGTTCATCGTGTGCGTCATACGCGTCGGAGAAGAAGGCGCCGTCGTCGCGGCGATTGATCAACACGCCGCCGACGAAAGAATATCTCTCGAAGAGCTGTGGGCGACCGTGCTCAGTCCGAACACCCACGTTCCAACGGAAGAGACGCAGTCGGCTCTGTGGGCCACGCCGTTATCCGTGCATGAGTTTGAGGTTCTTGAGACGAACGCGCAGCTAGTCCGCCGATGGGGTTGGGATTGGAGAACGAGCGCCAACGATTCTGCCGAGGCAGAGACCGTCGTCTATCTTACGCGAGTCCCTACGATTCGTGGCACTTCACTGGGCGGCGACGCACTTCGGCAATTTCTTTTCCAACTTCAGTCGACGACGGCGTCGACGTCGCAAGCGCCGCGGTGTCTCTATCGATTGTTGGCGAGTAAGGCGTGCCGCGGCGCCATAATGTTCGGCGATTATTTGAGCACAAAAGAGTGTGAGACGATTATCAACGCGCTCAGACTGACCCAACTACCATTCTCCTGCGCTCACGGCCGACCAACGTGCGCGCCGCTGGTCCGCGTTCCGCCGAAGCAACATCGTCACCGAGCGGACATTCCAAACATTCGTGCTTGGATACGAGCGAAGCGTGCAAAAACCCAATGAAGACGATGAAAACCATTTAGTTCTCGACGACACGGCCATGTAGTAGACATTGACATTCTTTCGATCACGATTATGCAAACGCGAAGAAAAGCACACGCGCTGGTTACCCTCCCCTCACAACGTTCACGCCGCCGTAAGTGCCCGGAGCCGCGCACGATGGGAGGCGAGACCGAAAAATCGTTGATGCGACTCAAAATCGCGGACCTGCGCGCGCGATGCGCCGAGAAGGGTCTCGATGAGAGCGGTACGAAGGCGGATCTCGTAGGAAGGCTGCTGAAGCAGTCTTCGGACGGCGAAGAAGATGCGCCGTCTGCCGCCGCTGAAGAGAAAGAAAGCGCGCCGGAAGCGTCGACGAAGGACGATGGCGGTGATGATCGAGCAGCTGATGCGAGCGAGGCGTACGTCACCGGTGATTACGACGAGCTACTCGTGCATTTGCAGGAAAATCCGTCCGATGCGGCTGGTTGGGAAAAGTGCGCGAAACTCGCGAGGGAAACGGCGATTCCAGGATCGAGGCAGCTCTTCGACGCCATCACCGATCAATTTCCTCGATCATCGTTGGCGTGGTGCTGGTACGTCGACGCGGAGCTCGAGAGGAACGAGAGCGGGACTCCGGACGATGAAGCGATCCGCGCCATCTTTGGTAGGTGCTTGATACCGTGCCCGAGCGCGTTGCTGTGGCGAAGATATGCATCGTACATGGCTAGCACGAACGACTTGACGACACAAGAGGGGGTGAATACGCTGAAATCGGTCTATGAGTACTCTGTGGACGTCGTCGGCGAGGACGCGGACGCCGGCGACTTGTGGCTCGATTACTGCCAATTTTTGCGTAGTACGGAGGCGAGCTTGATCGTCACGGACGTCGCCGTCGAGCAAGCGCCGAGTGCGAGAGACATGGTTGTTCGTCGCACGTATCAAAAGGCTATTTCAGTGCCGATGCACAAGTTAGATGTTGTTTACAAGGAGTACGAGGCGTTCGAGCAAGAGAAGAACAAGACGCTGGCGCGAGCGTTGTTACAGGAATTGGCTCCCAAGTTGTTGCTGACGCGAACTGCGCTCGGTAAGAGAAAGAAAGTGCTCGATGGTGTCGTCATCGGGGCTGTCTGCGTTGATCCGGTTCTTCGCGGCTCCACCCGCAACGTCGCGCCTGGTAGTCTACTCGCAGGTTCGCCAGAGACGTGCGCCATGAAATGGGCAGAAATCATCGAGTTTGAAAAATCAAATGTTCAAAAACTCGAAGATTCCATCCCTGACCAACCAACGTCGCAGCTTCACGCCCGCGTCAAGCACGCGTACGAGTTGGCGGGTCTATCCCTCGGCGAAACTCCGCAGTTCTGGCTCGAATATGCCCATTGGCACGAGAGCGAAGGACGCTTGGACGAGGCGGCAGACGTTTTGCAGCGTGCTCGTGACGCTCTTCCGTACTGCTCCATTCTCACCTTTGCGAATGCCGACCTAGAAGAAGCCCGGGGTGACGCAGAGGCGTGCAAGAAGATTTACGAAGTGGTTTTGGACGAATACGAATCGAGTGCGGCGGCGGCTGTGGAGCGCGGTGAAGAGGTCACGATGCCCTCTGACGTGTGTTTAATGTACTGCGAATACATTCGAGCGTGTCGGCGAGTGGAAGATCAGAGTTCGAGCAGAAAGTCATTCATGCGCGCTCGGAAGGCGCCAGGTGCTCGTTGGGAAATCTACGCGACGGCGGCCATGGTCGAATGGAGGTACGACAAGAGCGATAAACCCGCAAGGAACATCTTTGAACTGGGCTTGAAGAACTTCCTCTCTTCGACGGAGTACGTTGAAAGTTACGCCGAGTTTTTGATCGGCATCAACGACGTCGCCAACGCCAGAGTGCTCTTCGAGCGCGCGCTGAGCGAGACACCCTCCAAGAAAATTTGGGACATGTTCGTCGACTTTGAACGCTCTCACGGAACGATGGACACTATCATCGACGCCGAAAGCAGGCGTAACGCCGCGTGCGGAGCGACGACGGTGGCGACCAACTTACTCAACGCCCTGCTCGGCCGTCACACCGCCGTCGATCTTCGACCAGCGAGCGAGGAATACTGCGACTATTTCTGCTCCATCGGCGCCGAGGTCCCACTCCGTCGAGCTGAGGCATCGACCATTTCATTCGCCTCGCTTCGTAACGACCGTTTGGCGCGCGAGGCCGCGATCGCCGCCGTTCCACCACCCTCCGCGCCGTCGGGAGCTCCAAAGCGGGCACCCAAGGCGCCCTCGGCGCCCCCGGTGGAAAAGAGAAAACTTCCCGGCGCGTTGGGTAAATTCTTCAACAGCCTTCCCGGACCCGTAGCGTTCGCCAAATTTCCTCCGCCTCGCGTCGACGCGGTCCTGGACGCGCTCAAAAAGACCGATCTCAGCGAGGAAGCGATCGAGGGATACCTCTCCGAGATGGGGTATCAGGGTGGCGAGAAGCGCAAGGCGATCGAACTCATCGAGGACCCGGCGTTGCGCGCGTCTCGCGCCTCAGCGTCGGCGAAACCACCAGCCAAGGACGTCTTCCGAAGCCGACAGAGCAAAATGCAGCGCGCGCAGGCTGAGTATCAGTAAATTAATGTAGAATGTAGCGAAAAAAGGTACGCGCATGTCGTCTAAATCGTTTCGTCGTCGTTACATGTTCATCCGGCGCGCGCCTCGTCCCGATTCTGATCGATTGCGTCTCATCGACCGCCCACTTGTTCCATCATCGCGTCGACGCAATCACCATCCTCCATGTCAAAATCTTCCGGCGTTTGATCCGCGCGAATGCGCTCACCGTCGACTAGAAACCGCACCGCGTTTTGCTGCAGAGATTTTCGCTGGCAATACGCCTCGAACACCTTGGCAAACTTGGTCGTCGGTCGAACCTTGAAGTGCACCTCCGTGCCGTCCTGCGCGTCGAGACGGTCGAAACACAGATCATCATCGTCGTCAGTCCGAGTTCCGACGCGCACGCTCTCTCTCGCGTGCACCGTCGTCGTCATCGTCATCAAAGATCGTCACTTTCAAAATCAAAAATAATCTCGCGTCTCGTCGCGCGTCGTCGATCCTCGCACCATGTCCCGAACTTTGATGTTGATGTGTTCCTCCTTTACCTCTTGTTTCACCTCTTCGCTCATCTCGTCGCGCTCGCGTCGTCCGTCGTCGTCGTCGTCGTCGTCGTCGTCTGTCGTCGCCTGTCGTCGATCTCACGAAAAAAACTCGACTCGACTCCGCACTCGACCGCGCGCGCGTCCGACGACGCGACTCCCCGTCCGCGCGTCGAGCGAACGCACGAGACGCACGACACGCGCGCGCTCGTCGTCATCCTCCGTCCGTCCGTCCCATTCGCGCGTCGTCCGTCATCGCGCGAGGACGACATGAGCGGCATCAAGGTTAAGACGGCGCGGGACATCGCGCTCAAAGCTGCGGAAATCTTCGGCCACCACGTCGGGAACGGACTCCCGAGCGGACGAAAAGTGCTTCGAAAACCCATGATCGGTGACGCGCTCGTGGCGTATTACCCGAAATCGCTCGCGAGGAGCGATCCGTTGTTCACGGCGCCGGATGAGACGAGACGCAAGGTGAAACTCGAGCGACTTCGAAGGCGAGGGAAAGGACCGCCGAAGAAGGGTGAGGGGAAACGGGCGAGTAAGTGAGCGAGAGACGATACGTAGGAGTGCGCGCGACGAGCGCGTTCGTTGTATATTTTTTATTTTTAGAAGGAAAAGGAAAAGGCGTCGTTCCGTTTCGTCTAATTCGCTTCGCGCGCAGCCGTCGGGTCCGCACACCTCGACGACGTTCGATGTCCTCCACCGCTGAGGTGCGCCCGTTCCCGCGTCTCGTCGCCCGCGTCGTGATGTTTCATTCTCGCGTTCGTTCGCGCGCGTTCGACGGTCGTTTTCATCGCGAGCGCTGACTCGTGCGCTCGTTCCCGCGCGTAGGAATTCGCCGCCTTGGTGCGCGTCGTCAAGGATGCCCAGCGACGCTTCTCGTCGCACCCGGATGCGAATCCGCGGTGCGATTTCAAAGGGTGGTTGAAGAAGAATCGTAAGCGTCCGGAGAGCGGGTGGGGGGATCCGAGTCGACACGCGTCGTCGACGTTGCAGGAATTCGTGCGCGAGCTCGGGGAGGAGGCGACGACGCGGGTTCGTCGACTGGCGGAGCACGACAAGTGGCGGAAGAAACGCGACGATTGGGACGCGTGGGGGGACGAGGAAGAGATTGTCGGGAAGAGTGATCGAGGTTGGGAGATGGTGCGACGAACGCGTCGACACGCGTCGTTTGTGGAGTCGTATTATCAGTTGCCGTCGCACGAGCCGACGTGGCGAAGGACAAAGTACAGGCCGACGCGGTGGTGCGTGGAAAAAGGGATGAAACCGAGGTTTTTGGGCGTGGATTGCGAGATGTGCGAGACGGCGACGGACACGAGAGCGCTCGTGGGGGTGTCCGTGGTGGATGAGACGGGTGAGGTGCTGTTGAAGACGTTGGTGAAACCGCCGGGGAAAATTCTCGATCTGAGGCGAGACATCACCGGATTGAAGGAGAAGGACGTCTTGGCGGCGAAGAAGACGCTGAGCGACGTGCAGGACGAGATCGTGCGTTTATGCGTGCCGGGCACCGTTCTTGTCGGTCACTCGCTCATGTATGATTTGAATTCCCTGAAGATTGATCATCAGCCCGTCGTCGACACGGCGCTCCTCTTTCGCTTCAAGGATCGCCCTCGGTCGACGCCGAGCCTGGCGTACCTATGCGAAACCTTACTCGGAAGGAAGATGCGACAGGGCGACGGTGGATTCCACGATTCCGCCGAAGACGCCAAGGCGGCGCTAGATTTAGTACTGTGGGAGATGAAACAAGAGACGCCGACGTTTGAGGTGGAGCCGCCGCCGCAAGTCGTCGACGCCAACGACTTGCGCAAACTCCTCATCCATCGCGTCCCGCAAGGCGCGACGGAGGACGCGCTCAAAGAAGTTTTCCAAAAAGAAGACCGCGCGAACATCAAGACGACGTGCGAACGCGCGCCGAAACAGACAAACAACGCCGTCAAACCCACCACGTCGTGGTTGGTGGAATTCGTCGACGCCGCGAGCGCCGACGCCGCCTTTGCGCGTCTCGACGCCCCCATCGTCCCGGACCCCATCGGCCGCGAACAAAAGTCCCGCCCGCTTCCATCCATGACGCGCGCGTCCGGCGACGTCGCCGTCGTCACCGTTCGCCGCATGTCGACACCAGACTCTTCCGTCGTCGCCGCCAAGCGCTCTGCGCCGGCGGAACCGCCGGCCAAGAAAAAACGTCAACGCAAGCCCAAAGCCATCCCGTTACCCGGTGATAAATAATACAGAGTCGCCCGCGCGACATAGCGTAGCGATTTGTAGCGCCCTAGCCGACGTCACGTCTTGTTTCCTTCGCGAGCGCGTCTTTTCCGCCCAAGAGTTGAAGAAAATAATCGACTCTTCACATTCGAGCGCGCAATGACGTCCCTCGCGCCCCCGCGCGCGCTTCACGCCCCCCCCGCGCGACGAACGCACATCCATCGTCGTCGCGTCCCGCGTGCCGACGCCACCGACGGCTCCGCTCCCTCCCGCCGCGCCGATGACGCCCCGATCGCGAGCAAGCCCGTCGCCGTCGACGCCAAGCCATCCGCGAGCAAAGCCCTCCTCGATGAGGTCCGCGCCGCGCTCGTGCCCTCGGGCGCGAACGCCGCCACCGTTCTCCGCGCGACGCAGCGGTTTCAGGAAGCCTACGAGGCTGGAGAGGACCTCGAGACGACGGTGGCCAAGGCTATGGGATTTGAGCGTTTCGATGACGTGCCGGAAACGCAGCGGATTTACGCGTCCAAAATCGCACAAAAGCTCGAGGAAAACGCCAAGACGCTGCGAGGGGAGCTGGAGACGGCGACGAAGATGTATGATTCGGGCGTGACGGCGTACGGACGCGGGATGTACGACGACGCGGTGAAATGGTTCAAGGCGGCGGCGGAGGAGACGAGCGAGACGTCGGTACTCGGCGGTCGGATTCAAATTTATTTAGCCTTGTCGTTCGACGCGTACGGACAGCGGGACAAGGCGTTGGATATTTATAAGTATTTGGAGAGCGTTCACCCGGAAAAGTCGATTCGTAAACAGGCGGAGGAGTTGCGGTTTATTCTCGAGGCGCCGAGGATGGAGATTGGCGAAAACGAGCGCGTGCAGGTGCCGCTGTTGCGCGATCCCGACGCGTTCGCGCCGTATAGTAATAAGTGGAGCACGGCGGCAAAATCGAGTGGGCCGGGGGCGCGGGCGAAGCGCGAGAAGACGTTGGAGCAAGAGTACGGGGGCGACGCGGGGGAGAGGTTCGATTACGACAAGTTGCGGCTCGGGATCCAAATTGTCGGCGGCGTCGCCATCGCCCTCGGTCTCGCCTACTATTCGACCACCGTTCGGTGATGTACGCATGTAATATACAGGCACAGCGCCATTGTACAAGCAAAATCGTTCGTTCGTTCGTTCGTTCGTTCGTCGATTGAAAATACACACATCCTAATCCTTCGCGTCTTCGATGCCGAATTCCGAGATTGAAAACTGCGCCTCAGCCTCGGGTAAGACGGGCGAACACGCAATCTTCATGATTCTGTTTTCACCACGACCCTTGCGAAGGGCCAAGCGCGTCGTGCTCGCGTGCGCCATGATGTTCCCACCGATTGGCTTGAGCGCGTTCGCGCCCGCGAACGGTCCGCCCTCGGGATTGGCGACGACTTGGTTGGAGACGATGACGGCGACGCCGAATTCGTCCGCCAAACGCGCCAACTGCCGTAAAAACTTCCCGAGGTGCATCTGCCTCGCGCTCAATTCGCCGCGTCCTTCGTATTCGGTTCGGTACAGGTTCGTCACCGAGTCGATGATCATCAGCGCGAATCGAGACTCCGCCATCATCCCGGCGGCGGCGACCAAAAGTTCGCTCTGATGCTCCGTGTTGTGCGCCTTCGCGTACGCCACGTTATCCAACACCGGTCCCGGATCCATTCCAAACCTTTCGGCGATCTGAATCAAACGTTGCGGTCTGAACGTCCCCTCGGTGTCGATGTACATGCACTTCCCCTCGCCGCCGCCGTGTTCGATGGGCAACTGACACGTCACCGCGAGCGTGTGCATCAACTGCGTCTTCCCCGTGCGAAACTCACCGTACACCTCGGTGACGCTTCCGCTCTCGATGCCACCCTGCAACAACTCATCCACTTTTTGCGATCCGGTGGTGATCATGATGACGTCTTTCCGCGCCGCCTCGATCATCGTCGCCGTGGTGAACCCCGCGGGAACCAATCCATTCGCTACGCGCGCGCGCGAACGCGAGACGCACACACAGTCAGTCAGTCGTCGTCCACGATCAATCACCCTCGCACTCTCGCATCCTCTCACACTCTCACCCTCGCACACGCCTCCTCCGCACGCCTCTCACCGTCCCTCGCGCCCTTTCAAAGGGGTGCTCACTTTCCGCCGTCGAAACCCGGCGCCCGTCCCCTCCGCGCGCGCGCGTCCGTCCGTCCCACCGCGCGTCGCCCCCCCGACGCGTCTCGCGATCGTATCGACCCTCATCACACCCCTCACGCGCGCCTCGCTCGACGACGCACCGATCTGTTTCAGTTTCTCCACCTTTTGTTCCGACAGCCCCTTGACGGTTGATAATTGCCTTCTCGACGCGCGCGCCAATCCCTCCACCGTGTGCACGCCCGCGTCGACGAGTTTCTTCACGTCCGACGCCCCGATCCCGGATTCCTTGAGAGGTGAGCGAGGCGGAGAGAGGCGTCAGTCGATCGATCGCTCGCTCGATCGATCGGTCGGTGCGAGCGGCGTCGGTCGTTCACATCGCATCGCATCGGTGACGACGGGGGATGGATGGATCCGATCGTTCGTTCGTTCGCCGACGTACCTCGAGTGCGGCGATCGGTGTCGGCCCGTGCGCGTCGTGCGCGTCGTCGTCGCGCGCGCGGTCGTTCGCGTCGTCTCGCGCGAGCGTCGCCTCCATCGTCCACGAACGTACGTCCGTGCGACGCGATGTGACGATCGAGTGGTGGGACGGCGTCGTCACCTGTCGAGATGGATTTTGAATCGTTCGCGGTGACGACGACGACGACGACGCGTGCGTGACGTCGTCGCGCGCGTGGATGCTCGCGGCGTCGCGAGGATTAGCGAGAGGATTGGTGAATAGACGATGCGCTTCGGTCGATCGCGCGCGAACGCGCTCGGTGTCGTCGAAAGTGTCGCGCGAAAACGAGAATGGGACGCGCGCGAACGCGTCGTCGTCGTCACCGAGATTCTTTGAGTTTCGAGTGATACACGAGTCCGCGCGGTCGCGGGCGCGCGTCGGGGAGATACGAACCCCGCACGGTGTCGTGCGAACGCCCGGGTACGTGGCGGTGGGGACGAACGCGGCGCTCAAGGCTGTGCACGCGTCGGTGTTGGACGCGTGCGGGATCGATTTAATGTTCGCGAATACGTACCACTTGATGGTGCAGCCGGGAGCGGAGGTCGTGGAGGCGTTGGGTGGGGTCCACGAGATGATGGGGCGACGACGACCGATGATCACGGACAGTGGGGGGTTTCAGGTGTTCTCGCTGGGGGCGCCGAACGCGGGCGGGGAGACGAGCGGCGCGGCGAAGGAGTTGAAGAGTCGAAATTTGACGAGGCATAAACGACAGAGTTTATTGCTCGGCGTGTCCGAGGAGGGGGCGACGTTCAAGTCGTACAGGGACGGGACGAAGATGACGCTGACGCCGGAGAGCAGCGTGGCGGCGCAAAAGGCGATCGGGGCGGATATCATCATACCGCTCGACGAGTTGCCGCCGTACGACGTCTCGGGCGAACAGTTGAGAGAGAGCGTCGAGCGGTCGCATCGATGGATGGAGAGGAGTCTGCGCGCGCATTTGCGAGACGTGCGTCAGCAAGCCATGTACGGCGTCGTGCACGGAGGCGTGGATAAGGAATTACGTCGAACGTCCGTGGAGTTTCTCGCCGGTTTGCCGTTCGACGGCATGGCCATCGGAGGCTCCTTGGGACGCGATTCCGCCGAGCTGGACGATTTACTTCGCTACCTCATGCCTCTCCTCCCTCGCGAGCGCCCGAACCATCTCTTGGGAATCGCCGACGTGGACAACATCGATCGCGCCGTGGCGCTCGGCGTCGATACCTTTGACAGTTGCTATCCCACGCAAGTGGCGAGACACGGCACCCTCTTCACCCGCTCGCGCGGTCGCATCAACTTCCGACGCGCCGAGTACCGAACCAGTCGCGAACCCGCGTGCGAGGAGTGCGCGTGCACGCTCTGCACCCAACACTCCCTCGGATACCTCCACCATCTCGACCGCGCGCGCGAACCGCTCGCCTGGTCGCTCGCGTCCGAGCACAACCTCTTCCACATCGGCGACAAGATGGCGCGTCTCCGCGAGCGCATCTTACGCGACGACATCTAGTCGCGCCGTATCGTCGATCGCCCTCGCGTAGCGAGACTCCCCGTCACCGCGCGCGCGCGTGTAACATAATATATACAACACCAAACCGGGCAGTAACTGTCCAGTAACTGCCGCTCGAGTTGCGAGTGCCGCACTTCGCGCCTCGTCCGCGATCGCGCCAGCCTCGCGCCATGCCCCGCGACGACGAGGACGAGGACGAGGACGAGGACGCGCGCGATTCCGCCTTAACCGCCGCCTGTCGCTGTCGCTGGATCGTCAACGTCGCGACGTGGACGCCCGCCGATGCCGAGTTTGAATGCATCCTCGCCCTCTTGCCCACCCACGAACGCGACGCCGTCCGTCGGTTTCGTCGATTCGACGATCGCAAGCGCGCCGTCGTGTCGAGACTCATGCAACGCGCGTGCATCATGCGCGCGTGCGAGACGTCGAGCGAGGCGCGGTGGCGACGGGTACGGTTCGACGCGCTCGACGTGCGCAGAACCAAGGGGTCCAAGCCGTTTCACGGCGGGCGACTGGCGCTGACGCACGCGCCGAATTTTAACTATAACGTCTCGCACGAGGGTGATTACGTGGTGTTGGCGAGTGAGACGCACGCGGTGGTGGGGGTGGACGTGGCGGCGCCGGGACAGGTGAGAGCGGTGACGAGCGGGGCGGGGACGGCGCGCGACGTCGGGACGCTGTTGGAGACGTTCAAGTCGGTGTTGACGGATCGAGAGCGGGCGGTGATCGAGGAGAAAACGCGACGGGACGGGGAGAGAGCGGGAGAGGAGTTGTTTCGGAAGCATTGGAGTCTGAAGGAGGCGCACGTGAAGGCGATCGGGGTGGGGTTGGGGATGGATTTGAGACGGTGCGAGTTTCGGATTGAAGACGTCGACGCCGAGACGTCGACGGCGCGCGTCGTCGTGGACGACGTCGTGCGAGACGATTGGGCGTTCAGCACGCAGGCGTTTCCTCCGGGTGGGAAGGATGGACCGAGCGCGAACGCGCACTGGATCAGCGTGTCGAGAGGACCGATCTCGGACATCGTGGACGCCAACGGAGAGTTTTTGGACGTCGTCTTCGCCGAGCGGCGCTTCACCGAAGACGCGTGGAGAGACATCCTCTCCGCGCCTGCTCCGCCGTTCGAGCTGTTGACGGTGGGTGATTTGATTCCGAAGGAGCACCGCGACGAGTTCGAGGTGAACGGAGGCGAGTTGTTCTAGAAATCTAGCTACTATTTATAATGCGCGTACGGCGAAAATCTAGTCGCTCAACGGCAACAGCCGCGCTTTTTCCTCCGCCGCCGTGTCGACGCCCGAGTAGAGTTGAAACGGATTCATCCCGGCTTCGCGCATCAGCACGAACAGAGACCCAGACACGATGATGATGGCCGCGCTCGCGGCGGCGAGACCTCCGAATGAAATCTCCGGTTCGTCGTACAAAGCCTCGGCCCACGGAAACTTTGGACAATCCTCGGGAAGCGCGCCTCGCCTCGCGTTACAGATGCGTCTCCGCACCGTCGCTTGCAGATTGCACTTTTTGCGACAGACGACTTTACCATCGATGGTGATCCACGGTATCCATTTGTGACGCGGGTTCATCCGTCCGAGTTCGGCGGCGTTCTTCTTCAACAATTCGTAACCCGCGCCGTTGAAGGCGCACACCTTTTGTGTCTCGCACGTCTTGTATTTCGTATTCTTTTTGATGACCGAAGCCGCGTCTTCGTCTCGTTCGACGTCTACACGCGACGTGTGACTGCTCACCGCGTCGACAACGACTCGACAACAGCGATCTTCGACTTTGTTGAGCGTCTCTTCGTGACGACCGTACTTGAACGCGTCTTGCGCTTCGAGCTTCAAGAGCTGCATCCCGTAACATGACGTGAACGCTTGCATGCCTCCTTGCAATTTGCCGACGTTATTCGCCGCACAGGCTGCGATGGCGTTCGTCGTGCAGCTCAAGTGTCGACCGTGGCCGCTGTACATGCAGTTGACCGACGTGTTGTGGAACTGGCCAACGTTGACGAAGGGGACGATGTTCCAATCCAACGGTCCGAGTTGCATCGACGAAAGCTTTTGATACGCTCCGAGTACGAGCTCCAAAGAGTACGGGTCCGCGAAATCGACGTACATGCGAACATCCATCTTGCTCATGAGCAAAGATTCCTCAGCCTTGATCGCCTGTCTCGAAATTTTCGCGATGCTTTGTCTCGCTCTTCTCGTCGCGTTGTGAAAGCTCTCCATGGCGATGGCCGTCCACGAGTCCACTTGATCTGAGAACATGTCGTCCACGTCGTGTATGGTGGCGTTTCTCAGCAAATCTTCGCCCTTTGTTATTCCCAACTCTTCGACGTCGTTCTCTTTCACCTCTGGCTCCTCTTCACCCGCAGCACCAAGTCTCGCCTTTTTGCGCAACGCTTTGATGGGCATGTCCGTGATTTCAAAATCGTACTCCTTTTGCTTTTTGCGCGTCTCCTCCACGGCTTCTCTCGCGCGCTGAATCTTCGCGACATCAACGTCCCAGTACACGTCCGGTTGCTTCGGTTTAAACCACGGCGCCGCGGGTGCGAGCCGTTCCTTCGCCGCTTGGGTCGAGATTTTCGGCTTGGGCGGCGCCGACGCCTGGCGTTTACGTCTCAACGAGAAAAACCTCGCCACCGCGTCCTCGTCGCGCTCTCGCGAAGAAGACGGACCTACTCGTCGTGCGACGGATCCCGGCACACCGCGCCGATGCGACGCGATCGAGTCCATCAATCCCCCCGAACCTTCCCACACGTCGTCGACTTGGTCCTCCCTCGCCTGGCCCAACGCCGCGCGCTCCCCCGCGTACGTCGCCCCGCCCGAACGCATCGCCGCGTTCGCCGACACGATAGCCGTTCGTACAACCTCTAAATCCATCTTCGCTCGCGTCAACTCGTCCTCCGTCTTTGCGTCGTCCACCGACGAGACGTATCTTCGCTCGAGCGATTCCAACACCTCCAACGCGCGTCCCGCTCGATCCGGCCCTCGCAATCGCTGTCCCACCGGCGTCGTCGACGCGTGCTGCGTCTCCGCCGCGCTCAATCGCATCTTCTCGTCGCGCTCCGACCGGCGCTCGAACGGCACCGCGAGCGCGGCGTCCGTCGCGTGAAAGTCGCTCGCCAACACCATCGGCGAGGACGTCGCCAGCGCGATCGTCGTCCACGCGACGGCGCGCGCGAGCGCGCGAGGCGTCACCGACGTCCTCGCCGACGTCGACGCGCGCGCTCGATCGTGTCGACGCATGGCGCGCGCGTGTCTCGCACTGCGGTCGCGCGCTCCGAGGCGCCCCCTCAGACTTTGATGCGCGGCGATCACCTCGCGCGCGCGCTCACACAGGTCGCCCTCGCCCGTCGACCGTCGATCGCGTCGCCCGCGTCCGCGCTCTCGATCGCCTCTCGCGTCGGCGTTGCGCGAATCTCCCCGCCGCGACGCGTGCGCGCGAACGCCTCGGCGGTGCGCGTCGGCATGAGCGATGATGTCGCGACAAACGGCGCGGCGTCGGCGCGCGTGGTGACGTACAACGTGCTGAGCTCTCACTTGGCGGAACCGACGTACTTTACGCACTGCGATCCGGACGATTTACGCGCGGAGACGCGGCTGAAGCGCGTCATGGAGAAGCTCGACGCGGAGACGGCGCGGCGAGCGGTGATCGGTCTGCAGGAGGTGTCGATGACGTGGGCGGGTCCGTTGCACACGTATTTCGCGGAGCGTGGATACGCGTTCATCGTGTCCCTGTACGGGAAACCGTTCAATAATTACATGGGCGTGGGGTTGGCGGTGCCGACGGATGCGTACGACGTCGTCAAGAGCGACATAGCTCGACTGAGCGACACGGTGAAGTTTCCAAAGGCTCCGAATAAGGATGTCGATCTCGGACCGTTGACGCCGGTGTACAGATTACTCGTGCAAAAACCGGTCAATTTGTGGCGGAAAATCCGTGATTACAGACCGCCGAGCGATGAGTGGCAGACGGCGCGAGGAAGGTTTAACTCAATTTTGTACGCCACGCTCAAGTGCAAAAAGACGAACGTCTCGTTCGGGGTGTCCACGTACCACATGCCGTGCATGTTTCGAACGGCGGCCGATCGACGAGTGATGGTGATTCACGCCGGGATCGCCGCGCAATACGCGTTGAATCAGTCGGAGGGGTTGCCGACGGTGTTGATGGGGGATTTCAACTTGAAGCCGGGCGACGCGGGTCACACGCTCATCACGACCGGAGACTTGGACGAATCGCACGAGGGTTACCCCATCATGCCCGCGGGATACACCGGAGAGCCGTTTAACGTCAAGCCGGCGAAGAAGATGGAGAGCGCGTACGTTCGCGTGAATGGCGAGGAACCAAACTTTACGAACAACGCCCAAATCAAGGACGACGATCCGTTCATCGATACCTTGGATTACATTTTCGTCACGGACGACGTGGAGGTGACGGAAGTGCTCGACCTCCCGCATCGCGACTCCGTGAAAGGCCCGTTTCCCGCCGCGACCGAGCCCAGCGACCACATCATGCTCGCAGCGACGCTGCGCATCAAGTGAGGCGTCTGCGCGGGTTTCTCCTCCGCTTGCGCGCGATTAGTAACTTCTTAGTAGTCGAAAACGATTGTTGGCGAAACGCTTTTAATAGTCAAAGAAATTGTCGATCTCTCGATGTCTGATCGCGTCGACGATGCGTGGATGGTTGCCGCAGTTGGATAATGTGTTATCTAGAGTACTTGAATATAAAACCCTCTATCGCGTACTCATCGCGTTCCGTTCCGTCTAAATTGTTAAAGATCCCGACTACTTCAACTTCTTCTTCGGACGCAACTGGTTAGTGTGTCCGCAAGACTTCTTACGGCAGTTGGTCGCACGCGGCGGGAGGCGAGCATAGCACCTGGGGAGAACAAAAAGAAACGGTACACGTCAGTCCCACGAACCGTGGCGAGGGATGTCTCACACGCGAATGACCGGCATTGAGTAGAAAGCCTCAAAGTCGGCAAAGTGAATGGAGTGATGTAAATCTTGGGCAGCTCGCATCGACGCGCACACATCGCTGGACGAATCCAGCGCGAACGCCACAAGTGAGTTCGCCGCCCTTCGGGTCGCGATCGCTTCAGGGTGAAACTACTTACTTGCGGCACACAGCACGGTCACAGTTCGTCTTCTTCGCCAACACAACAAGAGACGGCTCAATGATACCACCACGCAAGCGCAACACCAAGTGGAGCGTAGACTCCTTTTGGATGTTGTAATCCGCCAACGTGCGGCCGTCCTCGAGCTGCTTCCCCGCGAAGATCAAACGTTGCTGATCCGGCGGGATTCCCTCCTTGTCTTGGATCTTCGCCTTCACATTGTCGATGGTGTCCGAAGACTCCACCTCCAAGGTGATGGTCTTACCCGTGACTATGCGGTAAAAAACAAGTCGCGAGGTCAGTCAGCGGTCTCGCGCATCATCTCAACCTCCGCCTCGGGTCTCAAGCCCTCTTCCTCATCCATCCACGATATCGTCGACGTTCCGAGCGCACGCGCGAACGAACGGCGCGTAAAACGTTCCCCAAAAACATTTTCACGCCTCTTCGTTCGCCACGCGCGCCCTCGAACGCCATCCTCGCACGTCTTCCGCCGCGTTCCCATCGCACGCGTTAGGGCTTCGCGGGAAGATCGTTCCACCGCATCTTCGCCCACCCCGTCGCCCGCGACGCGTCGCGTCGCGTCGCGTCGCGTCGAGACGTTCAAAAACATCGCGTTGCGTTCGTTCGAGCGTTCGCATCGCGTCGCACACGTACGCGTCTTGACGAAGATTTGCATTCTGACCCGGCACTCAATGGCGGCCTCGGACCGATGTGCGGGCGGGGAAGTTCGACGCGGGCTCGATCGGGATGAGGGGGTCTCGACGAGTTATGACTCAAGGTATCGGGAATGTGGACTCTTCGAGCGGGAAACGGAGAAAGCGGACGACGGACGGGGAGATGAGACGGGAACTCGAGCGATACATGCGTTACATGCGTTCGAGAGGTTCAATCATGAGCAGACGCAAACCGTTGTCGATGACTTGCTTGAAGCACTTGCACGCGTGGATGCGCGCGTGCATGGCCGCGGTTTCGTTCCAGCCGGCGTCGAGTTGGCTTTGCACCGGCATCATGCGAACGCCGGCGGGGCCATACCAGCCGGAAGCGGCGCGAACAAACATGTTGAGGAAGTCGCAGACTCTATGCATGCCGTAGGAGGGCAAAGCCGGGGGTTTGGGCAACGTCGGCATGGCGGCGTCGGTGATCATGCTGGCGAACGGGAGGACGAAATCGAGGAGCAAAGCCCACTCGCGATCATCGTCGAGCTTAGTGAAGTCCACGGAATCGATCGAGCACAACTTTTCCAACATACCAGACTCGGTGCGGTCGTTAAACTTACGGATCACGGAGTTGAGTCGGGTGGAGTTGTACAAGATGAACGGCGCCGAGGCATCCTCAAAGTCGGTAATCTTGGCGATGTCAAAGTTGATTTGCGTCATGCAACTCACGGACAAGAGCGCGTATTTCATCGCCGCCGTCGATACTTCGTGGGTCACGGTATCGAACATCTCGGCGGAGATGTCTTCACCCTTCTCCTTGTACTTCTTGTCCATCTTTTCGCGAATCACCTCCTTGAGGTCTTCGTACAAGTCATCCGCGAGTAAGTAACGGCCTCGACGACCGCTCATCTTACCCGTCGTCAACTTGACGAGATCATAAGACAAGTGGTACTGTCGACCCTCCATCTCGGGGTTCATCATGGCCATGGCCAAGGCTACTTTTTGCTGCGCCAAATCTTGCTCGCTGCAAATAATGTTGAGAATCAAATCGCTCATCGACGCCTTCTTGAACGAGTACACGATGTCACGGTAGGTGTAAAGCGTGGAACCGTCCGGACGAAGGACATAAAGTGGCGGGTACTCCTTTTGGTACCCACCCTTACCAATCTTGAAGCCCATATCCGTGATGAATCCCGCCATGTCGAGGTACGCTCCTTGCGGAACGCCCTTGTCGTTGCATTGCGTTTGCGGAATGTAGTAGTCGCTATTTTGCATAATCTCCAAGACCTTGGCGTTGGAACCTTCCCAACCGAGCTCAGATTCAAAGTCGAATCGGTCGTGCTGCACACCGTACGTGGAGAGCGTCTCTTGCACGCCCGTGAGACAGTCGCACACCATTTTACGGAAAATTTCAATCGCCCACGGTTCCTGTCTCTCGTACGCCAAGTTGAGCTTACCCGCGTCCACCTTGATGTCATCGACGTCACGAATATCATCAATCATGACGGTCATCATGTCCGCAAATCGGCCTCGGAGATCTTGATAAATGTCAAAATATTCGGCGACGCCCTTTTCCTTCTTCTCGTCGCCCGCCACAGCCTCGAGCGACTTCTTCATGAGCGCATCGACGGCGTCTTTACCCGTCTTGCACGCATCCTGCGTCGAGAAAAAAAGTAGTACATCATCGGTCAGTTTCTTTGTCACTCGTCCACGCCATGGCTCTCGCTATCGTTCGATATCCGGCGGCTCATATTGTCAGAGGTGATTTTTGTTTCTCCATGGTCCAAGTAAGAAAGAGAGTTAAAAATAAACACATTAATCACAGCCGTCGGTCGCCTCTCGCGGCGCGCGTAGTCACATCGAACGAACGACATTAATCATTATCTCACGCGCGTACCTCGAGATCTCCGGGCTTCACGCCCACTTGCTGCAATTCTTGGCACGTGTTCATCACCGCGTACATGGCGCCGATCCAGTGGTCAATCTTCATCGACGGCGTCATCTTATCGTGCACTCTCGAGTACGCCAACGCGGTCAAACCAATCTGCGCGCCCAAATCATTCACGTAGAATGCCTCCTTAACGTCGTGTCCACACGCCTTCATCATTCTCGACAAGTGCGCCCCGATCATGACGTTTCTCAAGTTGCCGATGTGCAACGGCGCGTTCGGGTTCGAGCTCGTGTGCTCGATCACCACCCTCTTCCCCTTAGCCGCGTTCGTGTGACCGAACTTCATCCCTTGACGCGCCACCGCCTTCATCGTCGCCTCGAACACCATCGGTCGGTTCAACGAAAAGTTTACGTACACCCCCGTCGCCTCGCACGCCACGATCACCCCAGGCGTCTCTCTCGCGTCCAACGATCGTTGAAACTCCGCCGCCACCTCCTCCGCCACCTGCTTCGGATTCAACTTACGCTTGGACGCGAACTGCGCCCACTGCGTGCACGCGTCGGCGTTCTTCGTGCGCACGCATCGCGGAAACGCCCTCGCATCCGTCTCCTGCGGGTACTTTTGCCCCACGAACGCCCCGAGCTCGCGATCGCACGCGTCCAGGAGCGCGCGCAGCGGGTCCTCACCGTCGACGATCTCGAACGCCACCGCCATGTCTCACGCACGTCGACGTCACGAGTCGCGAGACGGGTTCTCGCGCGCCCTCGCGGTCGTCGCGCGCCGTCGTCGTCGTCGTCGAGTCGATCGGGACGTCGGCGCGCGCGCGACGGCGCGTCGCGACGATCGTTACGTTAAGGAAACGCGGCGTGTCATACGTCCTCTGATGACGTATTGTGATGAATAATACACCGTGTGCGTGCTCCTCTTACATACCCCACGCACGCGCGCGCGCGGTCGACGTCGCGTTCGTCGACGCGACGACCTAAAGATCTTTCAATTTCGGTTGATGGTCACTCGCGCGCCACAGTACGTACAGTACGTACGTACGTAATACACACATCCATCGCTCGGTCGAGTCCGTCCCCGATCGAGCGTCGACCGACGAGATCGATCGCGATCGGATCGCGCGGGAACACGGAGTGACGTGGGGTTTCAGTGACCGTTCATGACTCGAGTCAATCAAAATCCTCCACCGATGAAAGGCACCGTGCGTGTGGATGTCTTTTTCGCGGTCACCGTCGCGTGTTGACGTGGAGTCCCACCTCCCGTGAGTCACGACCCTACACGTCACACGTCCCCGATCGCGTCCTGAGGCGCGCGCGCGTCGTCGTGAAAAGCGCACGTCGAAAAAGCGCACGGAATGAATGACGAGGCGATGACGCGCGTCTGTCGACGACGCGTTCGAGGACGGGGACTCGCGCGCGCGTCGTGACGAGAGAGAGGACGCGCGCGTATTTATTTAGTCGTCCGTTCGTGCGCGCGCGCGCGTCGAACGCGCGGTCGCGTCGGTGTCGCGGTCGCGGGACGACACGCGTTCGCGCGACTTTGTGCGCGTCGCTCGGGGCCTCGCTCGAGCGAGCGAGACGACGGGCGACGGGCGGACGCGACCGAGGTGTACGCGCACAAACGCGTCGACGGGTGTGACGCGCGATGACGTCCGGTGTCGGCGTCGACGACGCGTCGCCGACGCGCGAGGCGTGCGTCGCCGGCACGTCCCCGACCGCGCGCGAGGTGGCGGGGGCGTACGACGCCGCGGCGACGGCGACGAAGCGGGGCGATGGAGGAGACGCGACGCGAGACGCGACGACGACGACGACGACGATTTTACCGACGACGACTTTACCGACCCATCGCGTGGGCGCGCTCGTGCGCGCGCTCGGCGCGCACGTGAGCGCGACGGAGACGGACATCTTGAACAAGTGCGAAGAGCTCGTGGACCCGAGAGGGGTTGGCTGGTTCGCGCTCGCCGAGGCGCGTGGTCGTCTCTCTCTCGCGCTCGTGCGAACGCGAACGCGAACGCGAACGGACTTGAATGCATGAATGATCGACTGACGACGCGCGCGGTGTTTCGTCTCGATAGGTGCGAGCGGTGTTGGAGATGCTTCGCGACGAGGGACGACTGGCGGCGAAGCGGGACGACGTCTTGGGCGACGGCGGCGGGGACGCGCGGGAGAGTCGACGCGCGACGCGAGCGAGCGCCAAGAAAGGGGACGAGAGGTCGGTGTTGATCGTGGATGACGTCGCGTGCGTGCGTAAATTCCACGCGGGACAGATTGGAAGGCTCGGGTACCAGAGCATCGAAGCGGGCGAGGGCGCCGAGGCGCTGCGACTGTACGGGGAGAATCACGCGGGGATTCAAGGCATCTTGATGGATTTGATGATGCCGGTGATGGATGGATACGCGACGGCGAACGAGATTCGAGCGCTGGAGGAAAAGCAAGATTGGCGGCGGATGCCCATCATCGCGGTGACCTCGCTCACTGATCAAGAGATGAAGGCGAATAGCAAGTCGACGGCGTTCGACGGACACGTCGAGAAACCGACGTCCATGTCGAAACTGGCGACTATTTTCGAATCCATGCGCATGGTTCCGGGATCGTCTCCGTTGGAGATGCGATCGATCGACGATTCGCAAGACGCGCAGACGGCGCCGCACGGTTTGAAGAGGTTACAGCGTTCGACGACGTCGAGCAGCGATACTAATTCAGACAAGAACGACTCTAAAAACGGCTCCAACGAGGGGAGCGAGGAGAAATGTCGTCGAGGTTCGAACAGCGATCGCGACGCGCGATCGAGCGGTGATTCGGGGAACAATCTGACGAGATTGGAGGGTCCGGACAACAGAGCGAAACGACCGAACGATAGAGGGACAAAGTCCGAGGGATGCGCCGCGGGAGACGGGAGCAACGACGGATCGAGCGACGCCTCTCGACAGGGATCGGCGCATGACAGCGAGGAAAAGAGCACGATGGATAAAAAGGCTGATCGAAATTCTCCGCAAAATCCTCCGCAAAAGGCGAGCGAGGCGCACGCACAGGCGCAAGCGACCACTGCGAAGAAACCATCGAAGGATGCAGAGGCGCCCGTCGGAAAAGACGTCGACGCGCCGGCGCCGGCGCCGAAGAAGACGGATCATCCCAAGACCAAGGATGAGCCAAAGGCGAAAGATACGGCGAAAAAGGCTGCATCAGATCATACGCATCACTCGTGCGCGAGATGTGGCTCCGATAAGACGCGATTCTGTTATTACAATAACGGATTGACGACGCAGCCGCGATACTTTTGCCGCTCGTGTCAGCGATACTGGACCGAGGGGGGCGCGCAGAGAAACTTGCCGACGGGATGTGGGAGACGGAAAGATCCGAAACACGCGCCTCACACGAATTTACAAGCGGGCACCGTGAAGGAAGCGAATCGCGAGTTGCGTGGCACGCCGGTGGGGTTCGCCATCGGCTCGCAAACTCAAAACGAGATGCAGCGGGCCATATTGGTGCTGATGACGCAAGCCGTCGGCTTCGACGTGGATCACGCCGCGAACAACGCCGGAATGGTCGCGTCTCGAGCCGGCGAAGAGGTGGCACACATTGTGCTCCAAGAGCTCGGTCACAGCTCCGAAGCCATCGAGATGGCGGTGTCCTTGGCCAAGACAACCGGCTGGCGAATCGGTATATCCGTCTCCGCCGTCGCCACCGCGGCGGTGAGCCAAGGGATGAATCAGCCCGAGATAGCGTCGCTCATCTCCACGCAGTTACCGTTTCTGGCGAACACTCTCGTCAGAGAGGTGACGGATTACGTCAAATCGCTCAAAGCGAGCGGGAAATCACCGAGCGGCGAATCGAACGATTCGGGTGGGTCTGGCGGCACCGCTGAAAATGGCGGAAAGAGCTCCACGAGCGCACAATCGAACGCCACGGCGACGGAGGTGAGAGCCGTGCCACCTGGAGTTTTGTCGCACTTACAAGCTCTTCAAAATCGACTCATGCAGGGTCAAAACGTCAATTTGTCGAGCTTGAACGCGCCGGCGGTGGGCAAGGCGGGAGAACGCGTCCAGTCTGACGCGAACACCAAAGGTGAAGGAGCCGGTATTTTCAGACCGACGCCGTGGAGCCGCATGCCGTCGGCGACGCAAGCACAAGTATTACAACCGGTGCAACGAAGCGCGTTTTCCGTGCCGACGGGCATGGCGGCGCCCGAGTTGTTGACTGCCCTGAGTAACACGCGAAGCGTCGCGTCGCAAACTCCGTCTCGGCAACCATCCAAGGCGGGAGACGCGCTGTTCAAGGCACCGAACCCGGTCAAAATGCCTCGTGAACCGAAATCTCGAGCGTCGAAGTGATATCGGCGTGTGAATAGTATGTACGTCTAATGCTTTCTTTCACGGCATTGTTGTTATTATATTGTCTTCATATGTGTTACGCTGCGTGGTGTCTTGTCTTGATGCGATGCGAACATTCAGTCGACTCTGCGGTCTTTCAACGCGGCCGAATCATCGACGAGCGAACTTTTTCTCGGCGGTGCGTCGTGAAAATCATCCATGGATGGTTTCCCCGAATCGCGTTCCCGCGCGAGCGACCGGAAGAAATTGAAAAAGTTGGAGCGATACTGATACGCCACCGACACAAACATAATCAACGCGGCGCCCGCGATTAAACCAGCCGTGCGTTCGCTCGAAAAGTCGGGCGTGTCGTCCGTCGGTGTAATCGTGGCGTTTGTTGGAGGGTCCACGGGCGTCGTCGGCGGGGACGTCGTCGTCGTCGGTGGGGCCGCCGGCGGGGCCGCCGGCGGGGCCGCCGGCGGCGCCGAGCGAACGTGCGTGAGCAGAGACGTCACAGAAGTGAGACCCTGTGACTTTAACGAGTCAACCAGCGCATCGTTTCGTAACGCCGCAGCGACCGTCGTCGTCGTCTCACCGCTACCGCTCGGCACTGTGACGGAATAATCGACGTCAATCGCCGGCGCTTGCGTCTGGAAGAGTTTACGCCGACGAGCGACGACGTCGGTGACTTGCGTGATCTGAACGTCTGTCTCGTCGACGCCGGGGAGCAAATCCGCCACACCGCTTCGAAACGCTCTGCGTCGTTCGGAATCGAATTCCTGGGACGTGTAACCAACGAGCGTGGACACCGCGCTGACGACGTTTTCGTTTGGTGACGGAGGTTCCGGCGATGGCTCCCGGAGCGGAGGAGTTGAAACCGATGGTGGGCTCGGTGTGACGACCACGATCGGATTCGGCGGCGGGCTCGGCGGGCTCGGCGGCGGACTCGGCGGCGGGCTCGGCGGGCTCGGCGGCGGGCTCGGAGGAGGACTCGGTGGAGGACTCGGCGGGCTCGGCGGTGGGCTCGGAGGAGGACTCGGTGGCGGGCTCGGCGGGCTCGGCGGTGGACTCGGCGGTGGACTCGGCGGTGGACTCGGCGGTGGACTTGGCGGCGGACTCGGCGGCGGACTCGGCGGCCGACCCGCCGGCCGGCTCG